>CEUZ01039066.1_pt1 | contig 37893 bp, 46 predicted proteins | sample 361511 | NCBI WGS metagenome assembly CEUZ01 (sample SAMEA2622822, study PRJEB7988) | marine metagenome | biome: marine biome (ENVO:00000447); feature: surface water layer (ENVO:00002042); material: "saline water (ENVO:00002010), including plankton (ENVO:xxxxxxxx)" | depth 5 m | reverse complement strand
ATGTACCGAGGGTTCGAATCCCTCCCTCTCCGCCATAATTAATAATGAGGCTTATCTTCAAAAAAATTATAAATTCTTATTGGTTTTCCGCTTAACATATATCGATAAACGTTTACATTTTCTAAAACTCTTTGTACGTAATTTCTAGTTTCCTTAAATTTAATTAACTCAATCCAGTCAACGTAACTTATTTTTCCTTTCTGAGGATTTCCATTTAATTTCTTCCAATATTTGACTCTCTTTGGACCAGCATTGTAAGCAGCTAAAGCAAAGGGGTAAGATCCTTCGTATTCCTCTAATAAACCCGCCAAATAATAAGAACCTAATTTAATATTATAGACAGGATCAGTTTTTAATCTACTTTTTGAATAGGGAAGCTTAGCCTGTTTAGCAACTAGTTTAGCAGTATATGTCATTAGCTGCATCATACCTCTTGCACCAGCATAACTGTTAGCTTTTGAATCAAATTCACTTTCCTGTCTTATTACCGCTAGAACTAGTTCTGTTTTAGGCATTCTTTTTCCATTTACAATTTCAGGAGTATCGATTACTGGGTAATTTAAATTATTATGGAATCTTTTTTCATAAGAAGCTTTCTTAGAAACTTGAATTGCATAATCATATCTACCTATTTCAACAGCTAGCTTCCCGGCAAGTATTTCGCTTCCTTTATCAACATTTAATAATGCTAAATGTTTAATTATGTCTTTTGCATATTTAGTTTTATCCAGTTCATGTAATAATCGGACAGATTTAATTAAAGAATTTTTATTAAATTTCTTTTTGTATTCCTTTGATACCACAGGTTGCTGATCTAGTGAAAAAGCTTGGCCAGGGTAAACTTTTGTGAATGCTAACTGGCCATAATATGTATTTAAATATTTGGAAGCTTCCTTGTACCATTCTTCCGATTTTTGGACATTTTTTATTTTTTCGTATGTTCTTCCAATCCAATAAGCACCTCTTGCCAAACTAATTGGGTAACCTACATTTTTATAAAAACTTTTAAAATGTTGTAAAGCTAAATTAGGATCATTTAAAAAAGTAAGTGCCACCCATCCAGATAACCACTCTGCTCTAGCAAACTCAGGGCCTTCATTTAAAGAATGATTACTACTTACTTTATAAGCTAATGCATATTTTTTTTTATAAACTAAAGAACGAGTCAAAATTTCTCTTTCTTTCCACCATATTTCTGGACGTACTAATTTTATTGGATCGTTAGGAGTTTTAAATAAAATTTCTAGTGAAGGATCTAATCTTCCTCTTCTTCTTCTCCACTTAAGTCTATCAAATTTTAATCCAATATCTTCTTTAAATTTCGCTGGTACCTTACTTATAGCGTTATCAACACCATAAGATTGACTCATAAGTAATTGTCTTGCTCTATATAAAGCAGTTTCATCTTTAGGCAAATATCTTAACATTCTTTGTACATCCCAGTGTTTACCTTCCCATGCATGCCAATCTACTCTCTTAATATTATCAGACACAGTTATAATTTTTTTATATTTTTTTCTAAGATATCTTAATTCGGCTTTTGTGAGCTTAGCCTTTATCCACCCTTCTTTAATTAATTTAGAACCTTTTTCTACATCGCCTTGTAAAATGTATATTTCGCCAAGCTTAATTTTACCGAAATCACTTAATGGTTCTTTTCCATCAAACCATTTTATAATTCTTGCTGGTGTATTAAATTTGAGATTAATTTTATGTTCAGCTAAATATCTTAATCTATTTATCCTTGGATAATCAGGATTGTTATTTATAAAAGTTGAATAGTCAGTGAAACTAGCATTATTTGATGATCTTTTAAGATAGAGCCAATTAACCAGGTTATATAAATTTATATCACTAGTTTTTTGTGACAATTTTAGAGCAGTTTGCCATTTTTTCTTATCAATTGCTTCAAAAATAGCTTTAGCTTTTTTAAAATCTTTTTTTGATAGTATTGATGATTTAGCTAAAGCTTTATCAACGCTCTTTTTAACCACAAGTGGTTTCTTCTTTGGGTATATAAAGATATCTTCGGCGTTTTCCTGAACTGTTATTACTTCTTCGTTAGATTCTTCGGATACTACTTTATCTTTTGTAATTTTTGGTTTTTTTTCGGGATATATATATTTTTTCTTATTTGTTATACTTTTAATTTCTTGATCTACGGTCGGCTTTGATAATGGTAAAATACGGTCTGCCGCTGTACTCTCAGTCGATAAAATAACAAATATTACTAAGAAAATTACACTAAGATTGATAATATTCTTCATAAATTTAAGATGAATTACTTTTTTAAACTATGTTATAAAGATTTATGTTTAAAGGATCAATTGTAGCTTTAATCACCCCCTTCAAGAATAATAAACTTGATGAGGATTGCTATATATCATTAATACATCATCATTTAAAAAATGGCACCTCAGGTCTTGTTCCTGCTGGAACAACAGGAGAATCGCCCACATTAAGCCACGATGAGCATGAGAGGGTAATTAAACTGTGCGTAAAAGAATCAAATGGAAAAATTCCTGTTATAGCGGGCACTGGTTCAAACTCTACTGATGAAGCTATATCATTAACAAAGTATGCAGAAAAAGTCGGAGCCAACGCTGCTCTAGTTGTTACCCCTTATTATAACAAACCTACTCAAGAAGGTTTGTATCAACATTTTAAAGCTATTAACGATAACACCTCAATACCAATTATAATTTATAATATTCCTCCTCGTTCTGTCGTTGATATGAGTGTTGAGACTATGTCAAGACTATTTGAATTAAAAAATATTATTGGTGTCAAAGATGCTACAGCTGATTTAAATAGAGTTGATCAACAAAGAAAAATGATGGGACCTGATTTTGTTCAGCTTTCAGGAGAAGATGGTACTGCATTAGATTTTAACTTGCGTGGTGGAGTAGGGTGTATTTCTGTTACAGCAAATGTTGCTCCCAAACTTTGTTCTGAATTTCAAGAATCATCTATAGCTAAAAATAATAGTAATTTATTATCAAAAGCAAAAGAAATTAATGAAAAGTTAATGCCACTTCATAAAGCTCTTTTTATAGAAAGCAATCCAAGTCCTGTAAAATATGCAGCTAGTTTGCTAAATCTATGTTCAGAAGAGGTGAGGTTGCCGCTTGTAAAAATTACCGAAGAAACAAAGAAAGCAGTAAAATCTGCTATGGCACATGCTGATTTAATTTAGGATGAGTAAAAAAACCAAAAGTGGTTTAAAAATAATTTCAAATAATAGAAAAGCTAGATTTAATTATTTTTTTAAGGAATTTTACGAGGCAGGAATAGTTTTGCTTGGCTCCGAGGTTAAGTCTTTAAGAGATGGCAAAGCAAATATTTCCGAATCCTATGCCTTTGATGATAATGGTGAAATCTTTTTAGTAAACTCACACATACCTTCTTATAAAGAATCTAGTTATAATAACCATGATCCCAAACGCAATAGAAAATTATTGTTAAATAAAAAGGAAATAAATAAGCTATTAGGAAAAATTAACAGAGAAGGCTTAACTTTAATTCCTACAAGATTATATTTTAAAAAAGGTAAGGCAAAAGTTGAAATAGCTGTAGCTAAAGGAAAAAAACAATATGATAAAAGACATACAAAAAAAAGAAGAGATTGGGATAGAGAAAAAGCAAGATATTTTAGAAAGACCAGTTAAATCAAAATGATTTTTCTAGGAATAGGATCAAACTTATCATCTATTTTTGGAGACAGGTTTAAAAATATCAATTTAGCAATTTCTTATCTTGAACTATCCAAAATTAAAGTAATTAAAAAGTCTAGTTTTTATGAGACACCATCCTATCCTGATAAAGAAAACCCAAAATTCATTAATGTAGTTATTGAAATAGATACACATTTAAAACCTGAAGATTTAGCTTCATCTATAATTTCTATCGAAAAAAAGCTTAAAAGAAAAAGGGTTAATAAAAACGAACCAAGAACCTGTGACATTGATATAATAGATTTTAAAGGTCAATGTATAGATTTTAAATTTAATGATTTAGATTTTACAGTTCCTCACAATAAACTTACTCATCGAAACTTTGTTTTGTTGCCATTAAAAGAAATAGCACCTAACTGGACACATCCTAAAACTAATGAGACTATTAATAAGTTATTAGATAAACTTAATGCGGAAGATAAGAACTCTATATTAAAAATTAAAAAATCTTGATATAATAGTTGCATGCTGAACCAGGACGAATTAATAAAAAAAGTCAGAACTTATAATCGCTTTTTGAAACCAGAAACTTTATCTAAAGCATATACTTTTGCTTTAGAGGCTCACAAAAACCAAAAGAGAGATTCGGGAGATCCTTATTTAATTCATCCAGTCGCTGTTGCTGATATTCTGTCTGATCTAAAACTCGATAGCGCCACTATTGCCACCGGTTTGCTACACGATACAATTGAAGATACCAAAACAACATACAATACTGTTGAAAAAGAGTTTGGTAAGGAAGTAGCTGATTTAGTCGAGGGCGTTACAAAAATCTCTGAACTTGAGGGAAAAGCTACTCAAAATTCAAAAGCAGAAAATTTCAGAAAATTAATTTTGGCCACGTCAAAAGATATTAGAGTCTTGTTAGTTAAAGTTGCTGACAGGCTTCATAATATGAGAACACTTAATTCAATTAACGATTTAGCTAAAAGACAAAGGATAGCAAAAGAAACTATGGAAATTTATGCTCCCCTTTCTGATCGTATGGGCATGAATCATATACGTGATGAGCTTGAAGATTTATCTTTTGCAGAACTTAATCCTGAGGCTAGAAATTTAATAGTTAATAGACTTTCACTTAACAAAAGTAATAGAGATAAAAATTTTAAAAATATTTCTAATAACTTTGAAAGAGTTCTAAAACTCAATGGTGTTCATGCTAAAATTGTTGGTCGTGAAAAATCTCCTTTTTCGATTTGGAGAAAAATACAATCAAAAAGAGTTTCGTTAGAACAGCTAACTGATGTTATAGGCTTTAGAATTATCGTAAAAGATATAGAAACCTGTTACAAGATACTTGGAATTTTTCATAGCAGATGGTCAGCTATACCTGGAAAGTTTAAAGATTATATATCAACTCCAAAAATTAATAATTACAAATCGATACACACAGCAATAATTGGTCCTCAAAATGAGAGGGTTGAAATTCAAATTAGGACTCAAGAAATGCATGATTTTGCTGCAAGGGGAATTGCGTCTCATTGGCTGTATAAATCTTCGGAAAAATTAAATCAACCAACACTTTCAGAATATGATTGGCTTAGAGATCTTGTTGAGATTATTGAGAAAGGTACAGCACCAAAAGATTTTTTTGAATATACAAAATTGCAAATGTTTCAAGACAGTGTATTTTGCTTTACTCCATATGGAGAGGTAATTAAACTTCCTAAAGAAGGTACTCCTATAGATTTTGCCTACGCAGTACATACTAAAATTGGTGATAGTGCCATTGGTTGCGAAATAAATGGAAAAAATTCACCACTTCAAAGTGTTTTAAGAAATGGGGATTTAGTTAAAATTCTTATATCAAAAAAAGCATCACCTTCTCTTCATTGGCTACCAATTGCAAAAACAGGAAAAGCGCGTGCTGCAATAAGAAGATACTGGCAAAACAAAACAAATGTTAATACTAAAAAAGACAAAGAATATCTCACTAGTCTTTGTATAAAAATACCTAATGTTCCTGGTAAACTAGGAGAAGTTAGCAGTTTAATAGGAATTTATCAGTGCAATATAATAAACATGGAAATAGCAGTAAAAAAGACTGATTATTTAGAATTTATTTTTGATATACAGGTTAAAGATTTAAAAAAATATACAGAATTAATTGGCGAATTAAAATTAAAAGAATATAAATTTAAAATTATTAGACATAGGAAAAAAGATGCTCTCTTACAACGAATCTTTAAAAATTTTAAAAGAAACTAATGCACTATTAGAGGGTCATTTTATCTTATCATCAGGGTTACATAGTTCAGAATATGTTCAGTGTGCTAAGTTACTAAGTTTCCCAAAAAAAGCAGAAGTCATATGTTCTTCATTGTGCGAAAAAATAAGAAAAAATTTTAAAGAGATCGATATTATTTTGACCCCTGCAATTGGTGGTATTGTTGTTGGATATGAAATAGGAAGACAGTTAGGAATCGAAACAATTTTTGCTGAAAGAATTGATGGTAAATTAGAGTTAAGAAGAGGCTTTCAAATTTTAAAAAATTCAAATGTTCTTATAGTTGAAGATGTTATTACAACTGGTAAGTCTGCTTTAGAATGCTCAGAATTAATTAAAATGTGTGATGCAAGTATAGCAGGTTTTTCATGCATAATTGATAGATCAAATGATGAATGTCCAATAAAAAATAAAATTGTCTCTCAAGTTAAGCTAGATATTAAAACTTTTAAAAGTAATGATTTGCCAGACAAGCTAAAAAAAATTAAACCAGTTAAACCTGGTAGTAGAAATTTATCTAAATGAAAAAAAAAAGTATCGGTGTAAATATCGATCATGTCGCAACAATAAGAAATGCAAGAGGTGAAAACTATCCCAATCCACTTAAAGCTGCTTTGATAGCTGAAAAAAGTGGAGCCAACTCTGTAACTATACATCTAAGGGAAGATAGAAGACATATAAGGGACAGCGATTTAGTAAATATAAAAAAAAAGTTGCGTATTCCTTTAAATTTAGAAATAGCTCCTACAAAAGAAATGCTTAAAATAGCACTTAAACACAGACCTAGCTATGTATGTATAGTACCCGAAAAAAGAAAGGAAATAACCACTGAAGGAGGATTAAATATTATTAAAAATAATTATTTTATCAAAAAGATGATTAAAAAGTTTAGAAATAAAAAGATAAGAGTAAGTTTATTTATAGAGCCAAAAATTTCTGACATTTCATTATCTAAAAAGCTAGGCGCTGATTGTGTTGAGATTCATACTGGAAAATACTGCAATTTATTTAATAAAAATAAAAATGCAAACTCTGAATTCCACAAAATTAAAAAAGCAGCTGTTCATGCGAAAAAAATTGGCTTGGATGTTCATGCAGGTCATGGTTTTACTTACAAGTCTGCATTAAAAATTTCAAAAATTAATGAAATCACAGAATTTAATATTGGTCATTTCATAGTTTCAGAATCAATATTCATTGGATTAAGAAACGTCATAATTAATTTTAAAAAACTTTTAAATTAACAAAATGAGAATATTTGGAATAGGCACAGATATAGTTAACGTTAAAAGAATGGAAAAATCTTTTAGAAAAAACAAATCATTTAAAAAAAGGATTTTTTCTCAAAAAGAAATTACCTATTGTGATAAAAAAAAGAATCCTTATTCATTTTATGCCAAAAGATTTGCAGCGAAAGAGGCTTTGAGTAAAGCTTTAGGGACAGGTATTAGAAAAGGAATAAATTTTAAAGATATTGAAATATATAATGATATTTTGGGCAAACCATCAATTAAATTAAAAGGTACAACAGCAAATTTTCTTAAAAAAAAAATAAAAACTAAAAAATATTCAATATATTTATCTTTATCAGATGATTTACCTTGGGCAAATGCTACAGTAATAATATCTTACAATTAATGAGAAAAAAAATTATAGAAAATGTTAAAACACTATTTTATGCATTAATAATTGCTTTATTTATTCGAAGTCTCTTTTTTCAACCTTTTTACATACCGTCATCATCAATGGAACCCAATTTACTAATAGGTGATCGCCTTTTTGTATCAAAATACTCCTATGGATACAGCCGACATTCTTTCCCGTTTAGTCCAAATATATTTAATGGAAGAGTTCTAGAAAGCCTGCCTAAAAGAGGAGATGTAATCGTTTTCAAAACTCCAGCTGACAATAGAACTGATTATATAAAAAGACTAATAGGATTGCCCGGAGATTCAATTCAAATAATTAATGAAGATCTATATTTAAATAATAAAAAAATTGAGAGAAATAAAATAGAAAAATCATTCACTGTTTATTGTGGTGATGAAGTAGTAAATGCTAATCTTTTCGAGGAAATTTTACCTAACGGCAAAAAATATTTAGCTGCCTATAGAAAAAGTGGAACTATGACTAACAGTGATAAATATATTGTTCCAAAAAACCACTACTTTTTTATGGGTGACAATAGAGATTGTTCAAAAGATAGTCGATTTTTAAGCAGTGTTGGATATGTTAATTTTAATAACTTAATTGGAAAAGCTGAAATAATTTTTTTTTCAAATGATAAAAATAAAGGATCATTTTTTAAATTTTGGAAATGGAACCGAAGTGTAAGATTAAATCGTTTTTTTAAAGAAATTGAATGACTTTAAACATTAAAAAATTTCAAGAAGATCTTGGAATTAAATTTAAAACTAGATCTTTATTATTAAAAGCACTAACACATAAAAGTGCTGATCAAAAAAATAATAATGAAAAACTTGAATTTTTAGGTGACAGGGTAATTGGTTTAGTCTTATCTAAAAAACTATTTGATCTGTATCCAGATGAAAATGAGGGTGTACTTGATAAAAGATTTGCTAGTTTAGTTAACAGAAAGATTTGCTGTAAAATTGGCTTATCTATTGGTATTCAAAAATATATTATAATTGGAAATCAAAAAAAGAAAGTTGATAAAAATGATGAAAAAATAATAAGTGATTGTTGTGAAGCATTAATTGGTGCTATTTTTATAGATCAAGGTTTTAATTTTGTTAAAGAATTCATTCTAAGAATTTGGAAAACAAATATTGATAAAACAACTGTGACAATTTTAGATCCAAAAACAAAATTACAAGAATACTCACTTAAAACTTTTAAAAAACTCCCGTTTTATAAATTAATTAGCAATGAGGGGCCTAGACATAGTCCAGTTTTTAAAATCTCGGTTTCTATAATTGGTTCTAAAGAATATATCGGAAAAGGCAATTCAAAACAGATAGCACAACAGAACGGTGCATCTAAACTTATAAAAGATCTTAGTATAACTTAATTATGTATTGGAAAGACGAGGGATATTTATTATCAAAAAATAATTTTGATGAGAATTCTATTATTATTGAAGCATTTACACTTAATCATGGGAAATATACAGGAATGGTTTACGGTGGTTCATCACGTAAACAAAAAAGAAATTTTCAAGCAGGAAATAAAATCTTATTAAACTGGAAATCAAAAAATGAGAATAGAACTGGGTATTTTAATGTTGAATTATTAGAACCTGTATCTCCATTTTTTTTTGATGATAAGAAGAAAACAGTATGTATTTTATCAGCAACATCAATCTTAAAAATTTTATTACCTGAAAGACAAACTAATAAAATTATCTATAACTCCTTTGAAAATATGCTTGCTAGTCTTAAAAGTGATAACTGGATTGATATATATATTCAATGGGAGCTATCTTTAATTAAAGAGCTGGGATACGAAGATATTATAAAAAATAATTTCAGCAAAGATATTAAAAAATCTTTGTCTTATAATAGAAATCTTTTAATGGAAAATTTTATAATACCGAATGGTCTGAAATTTCCCCTATTTAGAAATATCTTAGAAAATTATTTTATTTAGTGTCTATTTAAGTTTATTTGCTATTGAGTCTGCAAAATAAGTGACTATTGCACTTGCCCCAGCTCTTTTAAAGGAAACTAAACTTTCATATATAGCATCATTATTTAACGTTTTATTATTTATGCCGTTCATGATTAAGCTGTATTCACCAGATACTTGGTAAGCAAAAACTGGTATTTTAAAATTATCTTTAACTAATTTTATTATATCTAAGTATGGTAAGCCTGGCTTTACCATTACAAAATCAGCTCCCTCACTTATGTCTAATGCAACTTCTCTTAAAGCTTCTGCAGAATTATTAAAATCCATTTGATAATTTTTTTTATCACCTTTTAATGATTTTTGTGAACCGACCGCATCTCTAAAAGGACCATAAAAGTTTGAAGCATATTTAACTGCATAAGATAATATCTGTACTAGTTTAAAACCATTTTTATCTAAACTTTTTCTTATTTCACCAATTCGACCATCCATCATGTCAGATGGAGCAATTACATCACAGCCCATTTCGGCTTGTAGAAGAGATTGTTTAATTAGCATCTTTATAGTTTCATCATTATCAACATAGTTTTTTTTCAGTATTCCGTCATGACCATGATCAGTATATGGATCAAGCGCAACATCGCACATTAATCCTATACTTTTATAATTTTTTTTTATCAATCTTAATGCTTTACAAATAAGATTATTTTTATTTAAAGCTTCTGAACCTTTGTTATTTTTCTTTGATTTTGAAATTTGAGGAAACAGAGCAATCATTGGAATTTTTTTATCTATTGCTCTTTCAACTAAGTTTTCAATTTTATCTAATGAGTATCTATAGACACCAGGCATAGATTTAACTGGTTCTCTTATATTTTTACCTTCTCTTATAAATATTGGCCAAATGAGATCACTAGTGGATAAATTATTTTCACTAACAAGTCTTCTGGACCATTGAGCTTTTCTATTTCTTCGCAGTCTAACACTCGGATATGAACCTAAGTTTTTCATTTGATAACTATTCTCATTTCAATCTAAAAGTTTATATTATTATAAATCGCAATTCTATTGCGACAAATCAATCATGTTGAATAGATAATTATTGATATAGTAGGTTAAATTGTAATAAATTGATTAAATGATTAATTTTAGCGATTTTCATACAGTTAAAGACTTAAAGTTTGATGTTAAAAAACTTCAAGTAGCACTTAACGAAATTTTAAAAATTAAAAAATATGATACCGCAAATGGTATTAAAAATTTTGCAGCTATTTGTCTAAACCAGATACCTGGAAAACCAGAATCGACCAAAGGTAATTATGCAAGAGGAATTTACTGGACTAAACCTGATCACTCTGGACAAGAAACTGTTAGAGATAAAATTTTAGACGAAACCTTATATACAGAATTTGTAAAAGATTTTGAAAAAACTTATTTTAAAGAAGTTTATGATGTTTTGGCATCAAAATTTAAACTAGGTCGAGTAAGAATTCTGTTAAAAGAACCTAGATCAACCTTGAGCTGGCATAGAGATCCCGAACCAAGACTTCATATACCAATTATAACTAACCCCGGATGTCTAATGGTCATAGAAAATGTTGCTAAGCACCTTCCTGCTGATGGGTCGGTATATATTACGAACAATATCAAATATCACAATGCATTTAATGGTGGTGAAGAAAATAGAGTCCATTTAGTGGCTTGTTTAACTGATTATAAGTTTCAGTAATTAGCAAAAACCTAAATCAAAATATTGTGGTATAATTTTTTATAATATATACATGTGGTATAATTTTAACAAAAGCAGTGGTAAGAGATAGAAAAATAAAATTGAATAGGGTTATTCTAGCATCTGACCATGCTGGTTTTAAATTAAAGGAAGAGATTAAAAAATTTTTAATTAGAAAAAGAGAAAAAGTGTTGGATCTTGGAACAAAAAATAACAGTTCAGTAGATTATCCTGATTATGCACATCTTTTGTCTAAAAGAATATTAAAAGCCAAAGATCAATTTGGTATTTTAGTGTGTGGGTCAGGCGCCGGAATGTCGATGGCTGCTAACAAGCATAAAAATATAAGGGCAGCTTTATGTTATGATGTCAAATCTACAAAACTTAGTAGACTGCATAATAATGCTAATGTGATGGCTATTGGAGCAAGGTTAACAAAGAAAAAAATTGCTTTAAAATGTGTAAGTACATTTTTAAATACTAGTTTTGAAGGAGGTCGTCATTCAAGGAGAATTAAAAAAATATAAATTTTATGGTTAAATTAAACAAATATATGTCCGACAATTTTCAAAATTTTTTTGATAATGATTTATCAAATACTGATCCAGATTTATATAATTCAATAAAACTTGAGTTAGAAAGACAACAACAACATATAGAGTTAATTGCTTCTGAGAATATAGTATCAAAGGCTGTTTTAGATGCACAAGGTTCTATAATGACCAACAAATATGCAGAGGGTTACTCTGCAAAAAGATATTATGGAGGATGTGAATTTGTTGATAAGGCAGAAGATTTAGCTCTTGAGAGAGTTAAAAAATTGTTTGATTGCAAATATGCTAATGTCCAACCTCATTCAGGTGCTCAAGCAAATGGTGCTGTCTACCTTGCTTTATTAAAACCTGGAGATCCTATACTTGGCATGAGTTTAAATTCTGGAGGACATCTTACTCATGGTGCTAAAGTTTCGCTTTCTGGAAAATGGCTTAATTCATTTAATTATGATGTTGATAAAGAAACAGGTCTTATTGATTACAATCAAGTTGAGGATTTAGCGAAACAACATAAGCCAAAACTTATTATTGCTGGTGGCAGCGCTTATTCAAGAATTATTGATTTCAAAAGATTTAGAGATATAGCTGATAAGGTGAGCGCTTACTTAATGGTTGATATGGCACATTTTTCTGGATTAGTAGCAGGAAAAGGTCATCCTAATCCAATTCAATATGCAGATGTGGTTACATCAACTACACATAAAGTTTTAAGAGGCGCAAGAGGTGGAATTATTTTAACAAACAGAGAAGATATAATAAAAAAAGTTAATTCAGCTGTTTTTCCTGGTTATCAAGGCGGACCGTTAATGCATATAATCGCTGCTAAAGCTGTAGCTTTTCAAGAAGCTTTACAACCAAGCTTTAAAAATTATATTAAGTCCGTGCTTGAAAATGCAAAAATTTTATCAGAAACTTTAAAAAATAATGGCTTTAAAATTTTTTCTGGTGGAACTGACACACATTTAATGTTGGTTGATTTAAGACCTTTTAATGTTACAGGTAAAGACGCTGAGTCTAGTCTAGGAAGAGCTAATATCACATGTAACAAAAATGGTATCCCGTTTGATACTCAGAAAATGACTATTACATCTGGTATCAGATTAGGGACGCAGGCAGCTACAACAAGGGGTTTTGGTTTAGATGAATTTAAAAAAGTTGGTGAATTAATTACAAAAGTAATAAATGGGCTGTCTAAAAATTCTGAGGATAACAGTTTAATTGAGAACGAAGTTAGAAATGAAGTTATAAAACTTTGTACAAAATTTCCTATCTACAACCATTTAATCAAAAACTAATTTATGCTTTGTCCATTTTGTAGAGAAAAAGATACTTCGGTAGTCGACTCTAGACCTACTGAAGATGGTGCTGCAATTAGAAGGAGAAGAGTTTGTGGCTGCGAAAGAAAGGAACGTTTTACTACATTCGAAAGAGTTCAATTTAGGGAACTTTCTGTTGTAAAAAGTAATGGTCGAAAAGAGCCATTCGATAGAGATAAGATTGCTAAATCAATTAACGTATCTTTAAGAAAAAGACCTATTGATAGCGAATCTATTGAAAAGTTTATTTCAAAAATTGTAAGAAATCTTGAGGGTTTAGGTGAAAATGATATTCCAACAGCAACTATTGGAAAATTCATTATGGATGGTCTCGCAACTTTAGATCAAGTAGCTTATGTTCGTTTTGCTTCTGTGTACAAAAATTTTAAAGAAGCGAAGGATTTTGAACAATTTATAGGCAACTTGAATGAATATAAATCAGAGTAATAATCGTCATCATTTATATTTTATGAGACTTGCTTTACAACAAGCTCAGAAAACTCTAGGTAATACAAAAACAAACCCCGCAGTTGGTTGTATTGTTACAAAAAATAACCATGTAATTAGCGCTGGACACACTAGTGTTAATGGCAGACCTCATGCTGAACATAATGCAATAATTAAATGTAGAAGTGAGATTAAGAACTCAAATTTATATGTAACACTGGAACCTTGCTCTCATTATGGACAAACACCACCATGTGTAAAAACAATAGTTAATAGTAAAATGAAAAGTGTTTTTTTTTCATTGAATGATCCTGATATAAGGTCATACAATAAAAGTACAAATTACCTTAAAAAAAATAATATAAATGTTAAAAAAGGTATTTTAAGTGCAGACATAGAACAGTTTTATAAAAGTTACTTTAAATATAAAAAGTTCTTACAGCCTCTTGTGACAGCAAAACTAGCAATATCTAAAGATTTTTATTCGAAAAATAAAAAAAAAAGATGGATAACAAATGAATATTCAAGAGGTAGAGTACATCTTATGAGACATAATCATGATTGTATATTAACAAGCGTTAGGACTGTAATATTAGATAATCCTAATTTAACATGCAGAATTCCAGGTTTAGAAAAAAATTCACCAACTAGAATTGTTCTAGATAAAGATTTAAAAATCCCCATCAACTCGAATATAGTCAAAACTTCATCTAAATACCCAACAATCGTTTTTTTTAATAAAAAAAATAATAAAAAGATAAAAATTTTAAAAAAACATAAAATAAAAGTTGTTTATGCAGTTTTAGGTAAAAATAATTGTTTCGATCTAAAAAAAATTCTCCTAAATATTGGAAGTTTAGGTTTTACTAGAGTCTTTCTAGAAGCTGGATTAAAATTGACAGTGAATTTTTTTAATGAAAATTTAATTGATAATTTTCATCTTTTTATATCAAGTAAAAGTATTAAAAATAATGGAGATAACAGTTTCAAAAATTATGTAAGATTATTTTTGAAGAATAAAAAATCTTTTAATGAAAATGTTAACATGTCAGGTGACAAATTAATTACATATAGGATTAAATAATGTTTAATGGAATAATTAAACATACTGGTAAAGTTAAAAATATTTATACAGATAAAAATAATAAAGTTATTGAAATCTTTTCAAATATTAAATTCTCCAAGGATGAAATTGGTTCTTCAATTTCATGTTCTGGAGCATGTCTCACTTTAGAAAAATTTAAAAAAAAATTATCTAGATTTTACCTTTCTAAAGAAACTTTAAATAAGACAAACTTTAAATTTCTTAATAAAGGTGATGTTGTTAATCTAGAAAAATCTCTAAAATTTGGCGATCGCATTTCAGGTCATTTTGTACAAGGACATGTTGATACAACAAGCAAAATAAGTGATATTATTTTAATTGGAAAGTCTTGGTTTGTTAATTTTAAACTAGAAAAAAAATATAAAAAGTATCTTATTGAAAAAGGATCAATTACAATTAATGGTGTATCATTGACTATTTCTAAAATAATGAATAATGGCTTTCAAATTGTCATTATACCCCATACCTTAAAACTTACTAACCTCATCAATCTTAAAAAAAAAGATGTAGTAAATGTTGAATTTGATGTTCTAGGTAAGTATATAAAGAGCTTCCTAAAATGAAAAAGTATAAATTTTCTAGTATTGGCAAAATTCTCCAAGACGCTAAACGCGGCAAGATGTTTATTTTAGTAGACGATGAAACTAGGGAAAACGAAGGCGATCTAGTTATTCCAGCAACCAAAACAAATGCTAAGTCAATTAATTTTATGGCCAAGTATGGACGTGGCCTTATATGTTTAGCACTAAGTCATTCAAAGGTAAAAAAATTAAATCTATCTTTAATGTCCCCAACTAACAACTCAAGAACACAAACGGCATTTACAGTTTCAATAGATGCAAAAAAAGGAATTACGTCGGGTATTTCAGCACAAGATAGAGCTGTTACAATAAAAACTGCAATTAAAGATAAGGTCACCCCAAATGATATTGTATCACCAGGTCATGTTTTTCCTCTTATCTCAAAAAATGGTGGCGTTCTAGTTAGAGCTGGTCATACAGAAGCATCTGTAGATGTTTCCAGACTTTCAAAATGTGGTTCTGCTGCAGTTATTTGTGAAATCATGAATGATGATGGAACAATGGCTAGAGGTAAACAATTATTTAATTTCTCAAAAAAACATAAATTAAGATTAGGTAAAATTGATGATTTAATATCATATCGCCTAAACCGTGAAAAATTAATTAAATTAAAAAAAACTTCAAACATTAATATAAAAAAACAAAATTATAAAATTATGGTTTTTGAAAATTTATTAGATGGATCTGAACATTTTGCTTTAATAAAAGGCAATATTAAAAAAAATAAAAAACCTAGAGTTAGGGTAATATCATCCAATATAGTTAAAAATTACTTAATGGGTGAAAATTTACCTAACTCGTTTAACCAAACAATTGAACATTTTAAAAATCACAAAGATTGTGTTTTGATATTTATTAGGGACACTAATTTAAAATCTGTTTCCGAAACATTAAAAGGCTATAAAAGTAAAAATTTTTATAAAAAAGGTGAAGATAAATTAATAAAAAATTATGGCATTGGCGCTCAAATCATTAAGTCATTAAATATTAGAAATATGATATTAGTTACTAGATCAAAAAAGAAAGTTGTTGGTTTAGAAGGATATGGAATAAAAATTATTAAACAGGAAATAATAAAATGAAAGTATGCATAGTGGTTTCAAATTTTTACCCAAAAATTAGCTCAATGTTAGTTCGTGGTTCCATGTTAGAACTTAAAAAAAACAATATAAAGAATCCAAAAATTATTACAGTACCAGGTACTTTTGAAATTCCTGTTGTCATATCAAGCAAAATTAAAAAATATGATGCTTTCATTGTTTTAGGTTGCGTCATTAAAGGTCAAACTCCTCATTTTCATTACATTTGCTCTACTGTAATTAATAGTTTAGTTAATTTAAGTCTAAAATTTAATAAGCCTATAGGAAACGGAATATTAACCTGCAATAACAAAAAACAGGCAGTCACTAGAGCCAATCCTAATCTTAAAGATAAAGGTGGTGATGCAGCGAAAGCGGCAATTTCACTATATAAAGTAATTAAATAATGCCGGATAATGATATACGCAAAAACCCAAGAATAGTTGTAGTACAAAAATTATATAGCCACTATTTTAATAAAGACAGTGAATTATCCTTTCCTAAACATAACTATAAAAAATTTATAAAAGATGTAGTTAATGGAACTATTGAAAGAAAAGAATTAATTCAAGATTTAATAAACAAAGAACTAAAGGATGATATTAATGACAACAGAACTGAATTGATGATAAAACTTATGATTATGGCTGCTATATATGAGTTTATGTACATGCATAAAACCCCAGTAAAAGTCGTTATAAGTGAATATCTAAAAGTAGCTGATTTTTTTGTTAAAGATTCACAGAAAGGCTTTTTAAACGCTATACTAGAAAAAGTGTCCAAAGTAGCTCGTATTGAAAATTCGTAAAAAAAGATTCTTGTTGCCTTTTATGATTATTTTTGGCAATTTCCGTTTTTTTAATCATAATTAATTTTAATAAATGATTGGTATACTAAATCTTATAATATTAGCTGGCATTCTAGCTATTCTATATGGCTACATTGTAGGCAAACAAATTTTATCAGCTAGTCCTGGTAACTCAAAAATGCAAGAGATTGCAGGAGCTATACAAGAGGGCGCTCGAGCTTACTTAAATCGTCAGTACAAAACTATTGCAATAGTTGGAGTTGTAATTCTTTTTATAATTACTTTTGCTTTAGGAATTTGGGTAGGTCTTGGATATTTTATTGGAGCATTTTTATCTGGTGCAGCTGGATATGTTGGAATGCTTGTGTCCGTTCAAGCTAATGTAAGGACTGCTGAAGCTTCTAGAAAAGGTTTAGCGGCAGGTTTAAATATAGGATTTAAATCAGGAGCCGTTACCGGAATGCTAGTAGCTGGGTTAGCTTTATTATCTATATCAATTTACTATCTTCTTTTATTAAAACTAAATGTTGATAGTAGAGAAGTAATTAACGCATTGGTGGGTTTAGGCTTTGGCGCATCCTTAATATCAATATTCGCGAGATTGGGTGGTGGAATTTTTACAAAAGGAGCAGATGTTGGCGCTGATCTAGTTGGAAAAGTGGAAGCTGGAATTCCTGAAGACGATCCTAGGAATCCTGCTGTTATAGCTGACAATGTCGGTGACAATGTCGGTGACTGTGCTGGAATGGCAGCTGATTTATTTGAAACTTATGCCGTAACAATTGTTGCTACTATGGTTTTGGCTTCAATTTTTTTTGTAGATAATCTTAGTATGATGATTTATCCGCTAGCTATCGGAGGTGCTTGTATACTTACTTCAATAGCTGGTACTTTTTTTGTTCGTCTAGGTTCTAGTAAAAATATAATGAGTGCTCTTTATAAAGGGTTTATCGCTACAGCAATATTTTCTGTAATAATTTTATATCCTATAACAGATAAAATAATTGGTTTAGATAATTATTACCGGTCATCAAATGCTGAGTTTAATGGATTTGGATTATATATTTGTGGTGTGGTTGGATTAATAATCACTGGATTAATAATATGGGTTACTGAATATTATACAGGAACTAAATTTAGACCTGTAATTAGTGTTGCAAAATCATCAACAACAGGACATGGAACAAACGTTATACAAGGTTTAGCTGTTTCTTTGGAAGCTACTGCATTACCAGCTTTAATAATTGTTAGTGGAATTTTATATACTAATCATGTTGCAGGTTTATTTGGAATAGCTATAGCCGTTACAACAATGCTAGCCTTAGCAGGAATGGTAGTTGCTTTGGATGCTTACGGACCAGTTACAGATAATGCTGGTGGAATTGCAGAAATGGCTAACCTTCCTAAAAATGTCAGAAAAACAACTGACGCTTTAGATGCTGTTGGTAATACAACAAAAGCTGTTACCAAAGGTTATGCTATAGGATCAGCTGGCTTAGGTGCATTAGTTTTGTTTGCTGCATACACAGAAGATATAAAATATTTTTCAAACGTAAGTGGGTCATCATTGGAAAATATTTCGGTTAATTTTGATCTATCAAACCCTTTTGTTGTTGTAGGTTTGCTTGTTGGTGGAATGCTTCCTTATTTATTCGGATCAATGTCTATGCAAGCAGTTGGTAGAGCAGGGGGTGCTGTTGTTATTGAAGTTAGACGACAGTTTAAAAAAATTCCAGGTATAATGAAAAGAAAAAGAAAGCCAGATTATGGTCGTTTAGTCGATTTGTTAACTAAAGCAGCAATTAAAGAAATGATTATCCCTTCTCTATTACCAGTATTATCTCCAATAGTTTTATACTTTATTATTTATATCATTGGAGGTATGGAAGCCGCTTTGTCTTCGGTAGGTGCAATGTTACTTGGTGTCATTATAACAGGCTTATTCGTTGCTATATCAATGACTGCAGGTGGAGGAGCATGGGATAATGCTAAGAAATATATTGAAGATGGCAAGTTTGGCGGAAAAGGATCTGAAGCTCATAAGGCAGCAGTTACAGGTGATACAGTCGGTGATCCTTATAAAGATACTGCAGGACCAGCCGTAAATCCAATGATCAAGATAACAAATATTGTAGCTTTATTATTGCTCGCTGTCATCGCACATTAAATATATTTCTACTTAGTCTTAGTCATCATTTTTTGTCTTACACTTGAAAGAAAACTATAGATAAAGTTTTCTTTACGTAACTCATTTTCGGTTTCATTTTTGGCAAATTTAATTTTATTCATTTGATCTTTATTATAAAATTCTTTTCTTACAAGGATTCCATATTTATCAAACTCAAGAACTAAAACATTATTCTTTTTAAGGTAGTTTCTCCCTAATTTAAGTAATTTACCTCTTGTTCTAGTTCTCTCAATGTATATCCATAAATTATCGTCGATCATCCCTTTAGTAGATGGTTGGCCTAATAAAGCTACTGTATCATTTTTGTTTGATTCATTGATAATAATTAGCTTTTCTCTCTTTTCTAGATATGCTACTCCATGTGTTTTTATTACTTCATTTTGCTGACATCCATAGGTAAGAAGAATGAAGATAATTGATAAATATAATTTATTTTTCATATGGTAAAAGACTTAAAACAGAATAGCACAAAAGAAAGCATCTTATATAGCAATATTCTTTTATTATCACGAAATATAATATTTTACACTAAATTTGATTTAGGTGATACTTTTCAAAACAGAATTCACCTAATTTTTCTACATATCTCATTCATATTTAATAAGGTAAAACATAATACACTTAGTACAAAATATAAGATTTTTTACCAAAAAGTATTTGATATTATATTTAATCAGATCGAATTAAATATGAGGGAACTTGGCTATGGTGATGTCTCGGTAAATAAAAATATGAAACTTTTAGTCAAATCTTTTTACAATATATTGCTATATTGTGAGAATTATAAACTTAAAACTGATGAATCAAAAGGTGCCTTTTTTGCTAAATATTTAGAATTAAACAATAAGGGAAAAATGGCTAATAATGCGCCATTGATCAAATATTTTAACACATTTCATTCTTTTTGTTTTGATTTAAACTCTGATAGTGTATTACAAGGTAAATTAAATTTTAAATATAATTGATTATATCAAATGGCTGTACCTAAACGTAAAACGTCTAAGTCAAGAAGAAATAAACGAAGATCTCACCACAGAATTTCTTCGATAAATATTATTGAAGATAAAAAATCTGGTGAATTTAGACTTTCTCATCACATTGATTTAAAAACTGGTATTTATAATGGTAAGCAAATACTAGAGCCAAAAAAGTAATATCAAATTTAATTATATGCTCAACAAAGTTAAAATTGCAGTAGATGCAATGGGTGGTGAAAAATCACCAAATAAGATTGTTAAAGGCATTGAAATTTCTTTAAATGAAAATAGTGAAAATTATTTTTACTTATACGGCGATGAAAAATTGTTAAAAAAAGAAATTTCAAATTCAAAACTTGTTTCGAAAAACTGTGAAATTATAAATACAAATGAATTTATTTTAGATGATGAGAGTCCTCTAAGTGCTGCAAAAAGAGGAAAGGGAACAAGCATGTGGAAAGCTATTGAATCATTAAAAAACAAAAAAGCTGATATAGCTTTGTCTGCCGGCAATACAGGTGCCATGCTTGTAATATCAAGACTTCTACTAAGTACAATTGAAGGAATTAATAAGCCAGCTCTTGCAGCTTTGTGGCCAAATAAAAATAATATGAGTGTAGTATTAGATCTTGGTGCAAATATTGAATGTAATGAAAAAAATTTATCAGACTTTGCCTCAATGGGTTCTGCTTTGTTCATATCACTTTTTGAGAATGATAAACCTAAAATCTCATTATTAAATGTTGGCCTTGAAGAAACTAAAGGTAATGACATATTAAAAAAAACTTACACAATATTAAAAAGTAGCAAGGTAAAAAATTTTGAATTTCTTGGGTACATAGAGGGAAATCAAATAATGGATGGCGCCACAGACGTAATAGTTACAGATGGTTTTACTGGAAATGTAGCTTTAAAAACAGCTGAAGGTACTGCTAATTTTATTACACAAAACTTAAAAAAATCATTAAATAAATTGTCCATGTTACTATCTTATACTTCATTAAAGAAATTCAGAAATAAGCTAGATCCAAGAAAGTATAATGGTGCAATTTTTTTAGGACTAGAAAGCCCGGTAGTTAAGAGTCATGGGTCTACAGATGCAATTGGTTTTGCCCATTCTATAAAAGTTTGCAATAAAATTATTAAAGCTGATTTAATTAAAAAGATAAAATCTAATTTAATAACTGTTGACGGTTAAACAAACCAGTAATATTTTTGATTTATGAAAAAAAAAAATTTCACTAGAAAAGATTTAACTAACAAGATTTATAAAGCTATAGGTTTTTCAAGAAATTTTTCTTCAAAAATTGTTGATGAGGTTTTTGAAACGTTAGTTGACGAAATATTAAAGTCTAACAAAGTAAAAATTTCTTCATTCGGAACTTTTAGTATCCTAAAAAAAAAAGAAAGAATAGGCAGGAATCCTAAAACTAAAGTTGAGGCAAAAATTACTTCCAGAAAGGTTGTAAAATTTAAACCTTCATTAATTTTAAAAACAAAAATAAATAATGAACTACAATAAAGATGATGCGTCATATAAGACAATAGGCGAGGTAGCTAGGAAACTAAACCTAATTGACAAAAAAACAGGACAGTTACAAACCCATACAATTAGATATTGGGAAACCCAGTTTAAACAAATTAAGCCTAAAATAAAAGCAGGAGGAAGAAGATATTACACAAATGATAATATCAAGAGAATAACTCTTATTAAATTTTTATTGAAAGAAAAGGGTCTTACTATTAATGGTGCTAAAAAAATATTAAACGAAAAAGATATAGATTCTATTGACGATACAACAAATTTAGGTGTATATAAGTCTGAAATTAAATCTACCAAGTTTATTAAGGATAAAGTAAAAAATATTTCTAAAATTATTAAGGAACTTAAAAAAATTAAAAATGGCTAAAAAAACTTCAATAAAAGTTAGACTTGTGCCCGAAAATAAACCTGATAGTGCTTTTTATTATTATGTTAAAAAACCCTCAGCAGGTGAAAAAGCAAAAATAAAACTTAAAGCAAAAAAATATAACCCTGTAACACGCAAGCACGAGGTTTTTGTTGAGAAAAAATTACCTCCACATAGTAAGTAATTATTTTTTTTTAAAATTTCTTTTTTGATAATCAATATAACTCCAAATCATTGACTTCCAAATACGAGTTGTAATTTTAGGGTCGATATTATTAGTTGTCGACTTTTTTCTTATATTTCTAATTATTTCATTAATTCTTTTACGATCAATAATTTGACTTTTAAACTGTTTTAAACTCAACATGTGTTTAACAATATGAGTTCTTTTTTTAATTAAGTTAAAAATACTTCTGTCTACAATATCAATCTTTTTTCTTGCTAATCTTAATTTTTTATTACTCATAGTAGCGGCAAATAGTTATTTTAATTTTATATAATAGATATGTATATTAAATTTATGATTGATGAAAATAAAAACAGTTATATTACATATTGGTTGTTGTTAATAACTGTTCTTGTTGGTTTAATGATTGTTGTTGGGGGTCTAACTAGGTTAACAGATTCAGGACTTTCAATTACACGATGGGATATAATTTCTGGTATTTTACCACCTTTATCTTTAAATGATTGGGAAAAAGCATTCTCTTTGTATAAAGAAATTCCTGAATATAAGTTATTAAATTCTTCAATGGCATTAGCTGAGTTTAAAATAATATACTGGTGGGAATATGCACATAGATTGTTAGGTAGAATTATAGGACTATTTTACTTAATACCTCTTCTTTATTTCACTTTTAAAAAAATGATAAAGAAAAATTCTATAACATCACTTTACTTAATTTTTGGACTTATTTTACTACAGGGTTTTATTGGATGGTATATGGTAATGAGTGGATTAACAGTAAGAACTGACGTTAGCCACTATCGTTTGTCTTTACATTTAACATTAGCATTCATAATTTTTATGATGCTTTTTTGGAATTATCTTAAGTCCAAAAATACCAAAAGTTTAATACAGCAAAAAAAATTACCTCAATATTTACCAGTTTTTTTTTCACTCGCTATATTGTTACAAATAACTGTAGGAGCTTTTGTTTCAGGGCTTGATGCAGGTCAAATTTATCAATCTTGGCCACTTATGAATCAAAGCTATTATCCAGATGACTCAAATTTAAGAGATTTTTTTACACTAGCAGCTTTTGAAACACCATCGATTGTACAGTTTGTTCATAGAAATCTTGCTTACTTAATTTTTTTTCTATTCTGCTACATAGCAATTATCGTTTATAGAGATAACAATTATGCTTATTTAAGAAATGTTATTTTAATAATTTTTATATTTCTATTTTTTCAAATTTTTTTGGGAATTCTAACCATACTTTCTGGGGCTCAAATAATTCTTGCCTCGCTCCATCAGTTAGGATCAGTTTTTTTAATTACAACTTCTTTAGTTTTAGTATTTAAAAATTCTAAAATTAACTAACAGCTTTAAGTTTAGCTCTACTTGATGCATCTAGAGCTTGACCCAAATCGGCAATTATATCATCCGGATGCTCTATTCCGATTGATAATCTAACATAACCGGGCGTTACTCCAGCAGCTAAAAGCTCTTGCTCTGTCAATTGACTATGAGTTGTTGTTGCTGGATGTATAGCTAAACTTCTTGCATCCCCAATATTTGCAACATGATAGAACATTTTTAAAGCCTCAATAAATTTTTTACCAGCTTCAACTCCACCCTTAACCTCAATACCAACTAAACCGCCATTTCCGCCTTTGAAATATTTTTTTGCTCTAGAGCCAACCTCACCTTTATGTAAAGTAGGGTATATAACTCTTTCAACATTTTTATGTTTTTGTAAAAAATCAACAGCTTTTTCAGCGTTTGAACAATGTTGTTTCATTCTTAAGGCAACAGTTTCCAAACCTTGTATAATTCCAAAAGCATTGTCTGGTGCTAGAGCTGAACCTAAGTCTCTTAACAAAACTACTCTAGCTCTTACTGCGTAAGCTACATTTGCTCCAGTTAGTTCAGGAACAACTTTACCCCATACAGCTCCACCATAGCTTGGATCAGGTTCATTAAATAAAGGTTGTCTTTTTGGATCTGTTGTCCAATCAAAATTTCCACCATCAACTAAACAGCCTCCTATAACAGTACCGTGACCTCCTATAAACTTAGTCAATGAATGAATAACTACAGCAGCCCCATGTTCTATTGGTTTACATATAACTGGTGATGCGGTGTTATCCATGATTAATGGAATATTATATTTTCTACCGATATCAGATACTTCTTTAATTGGAAAAACTCGTAAATATGGATTTGGCAAAGTTTCTGCATAAATACATCTTGTTTTATCATCAATTAATTTTTCAAAATTTTTTGGGTCAGAAGGATCAGCATATCTAACCTCGATACCTAATTTTTTCAAAGTATGAGTAAATAAGTTTACTGTTCCACCATAAAGGTCAGTTGAACTAATAAAATTATCTCCTGATTGACATACGTTAGTTATAGCAAATGTCGATGCTGCTTGGCCTGAACCTACAGTAACACACGCTAATCCACCTTCTAATGCTGCAACTCTTTTTTCTAATACGTCATTTGTAGGATTCATTATTCGAGTATAAATATTCCCAAATTCCTTCAGAGCAAAAAGATTTGCTGCTGTATCTGTATTTTTAAATTGATATGATGTTGTTCGATATATGGGAACAGCAACTGCTGTTGTTGCAGGATCACTTCTATACTCACCGCCGTGTAATGCTATTGTTTCTGGATTCTTTATTTCTTTTGCCATTTTTTTTCTCCTTAGTTATGTATTAGTTACCTATTAAACCAATAATATTAGTAAATTTAAAGTACTTTAAGCTTAAAAAATTTGACTTTATTTATAAATACAAGTATTTATGCGCGAATTGTAATGACTGACTTTATAAAAAAAAACGAAATTAAAAATAATTGGCTATTAATCAATGCAGAAAATGCAATTGTGGGTAGATTGGCTGCTTACATATCAATGGTATTAAGAGGTAAAAACAAAACTCAATATACACCACACATGGACAATGGTGACTTTATTATAGTAACTAATATTGAAAAAATAAAATTTACTGGAAAAAAATTATACAACAAAAAATACTATAGACATACAGGTCATCCGGGGGGAATCAAAAATACATCTCCATCAACTTTGCTTAAAAAGAAACCTGGAGAGATTTTAAAGCTAGCTGTAAAAAGAATGTTACCAGATGGACCACTTGCAAAAAAACAACTTACAAAATTAAAAATATATAAGGGAGATTCTCATCCTCATGAAATGCAAAAACCCAAAGTTATTAATTTTTCTGAAATTAATAAAAAAAATCATGTATCAATAAATTAATATGGAAACTCAAATAAATACCGAAACACTACAAAAAAAAATTAAATTGGATTTCAAAGATTCAAAATACGCAACTGGCAGAAGAAAAAAATCAATTGCAAAAGTATGGTTAAAAAAAGGTTCCGGAATTATTCATGTAAATGGGAAAAAAATGGTTGACTATTTTAAAAAAGCAAATTTACAAATTGCTATATTTAGACCTCTTACTATTTCAAAAAGAGAAACAGAGTATGATGTTAGATGTTCAGTTAAAGGAGGAGGACTTACAGGCCAAGCTGGTGCAATAGTTCATGGATTATCAAGAGCCATCGTTTTATACGAACCAGATTTAAAACCAACTTTAAAAAAAGAAAATCTTACCACCAGAGACTCACGAGCTGTAGAACGTAAAAAATACGGCAGAAGAAAAGCTAGAAGAAGCTATCAGTTTTCTAAAAGATAATATTAATTAAATATCTCTTAACGTAAATTACTGTTATAATTTAAAAAATGAAAGATTCATTAAATATTGTTGTTGCTGGTGCTACAGGTTATATAGGTCTTGAATTAATTAAAATTTTACTAAAACATCCTAAAGTAAATATTCAATATCTATGTGCTACTAAATCTATTGGCAAATCTATTAGTTTTTTTGATAAGACTTTGGCTAAAAAAAAATTACCTAAAATTACAAAAATAGGAAAAGTAATTTGGAAAAACATAGATGTATTATTTACTGCACTACCTAATGGTGAGGCTCAAAAAATTGCTAAAATTATTCCAGATCATACAAAGTTAATTGATTTATCTGCCGATTTTAGACTTGATAGTCACAAAGATTATCAAAGATGGTATGGAATTAATCATAAATCCAAAAAACTTAATAAAAAATCTATTTATGCTATATCTGAATTTTCCAAAAACAAAATACAAAAATATAAAATCATCTCATGTCCTGGTTGTTATCCAACATCTGTTCAATTACCATTAATACCATTAGTTAGAAAAAAGCTAGTCAGTCCTAAAGATATTATTATTGATTCAAAATCAGGTTATTCTGGCGCCGGCAAAAAGATAAAGAAAAAATTTAAGTTTAAAAACCTATTTTCATCAGTTTCAGCATATGGTGTCGGTTCTCATAGGCATATGGCAGAGATAGACCAAGAACTATCCAAAGCAGCAAACACAAGTGTTAAAGTTTTTTTTACACCACACTTAATACCTATGTTTAGAGGCATCTTATCTACCATTTATCTAAAAACTTTAAGAAATAAAGATGCAAAAAAAATTTATAATTTCTTAAAGAAATATCATAAAAAAAATTCTTTTGTTAAATTTGCTAAATTTAATACATCAATTGGAACAGGCGAGGTAGTAAATACAAATTATTGCAATATTTCTGTATGCCAAAACAGAAAAAAAAATAATATAATTATTATTTCATCAATAGATAATTTAGTTAAAGGTGGATCTGGTCAGGCAGTTCAAAACATGAATTTGGCCTTCAATATGAAAGAGACTCTGGGATTAATATGAAAATATTTGTGATGCTTTTAATATTTTTTTTGTCTCTAGGTTGTGCGCAGCACAAAGGTGTTTATTGGTGCGGCGATCATCCTTGCATAAATAAAAAAGAAAAAGAAGCTTATTTTAAAAAAACAATGATTGTCGAGGTTAAGCACATAGAAAAAGATTCTTATAAGGACACCGATATTCAAAAATTAATGGATCAAGCAAAAATTAATGAAAAAAAAAGAATTATTAATGAAAAAGAATTAGAAAAAGAAGCCAAACTTGAAAAAAAAAGAAAATTAAAAGAGGAAAAAGAATTATTAAAACAATCTAAAATTGAGGAAAAAAGAAGGCTAAAAGAGGAAAAAGAGTTAGATAAAATAATAGAAAATGATGAAAAAAAGAAAAAAAAATCATCTAGTAAAAAAAGTGTTTCTAAAATAGAAATTGAAGATATTAACAATAAAAAACAAACTATAACATCAGATGCAAATAAAGGTAATTTAAGCAAATTTGAAGAGTTGGTTGAGAAAATAACTTTGCAGGATAGACCGTATCCCGAAGTAAATGATATACCAAATTAATCATGAATCAAAAAAAAGAAATTAATATCGGGCTTATAGGATTTGGAAATATTGGCAGCTATTTTTACAAAATACTTGAAAAAAATAAGAAAAATATTTTTTTAAAAACTGGGAGGACACCTTTTATTAAATATATATCAGCAAAGAGTATTGGAAAGAAAAGAAAAGTTAAAATCCCTAAAAATAAATGGATTAAAAATCCTTTAAAAATAGTTTCTAAAAATGATGTTGATATTATAGTCGAATTAATTGGTGGTGCCGAGGGAGCGGCAAAAAAATCAGTTTTTGCTGCTCTTAGAAACAAAAAACATGTAATAACGGCAAATAAGGCTTTAATGGCAAAATACGGCGATCAACTTGCAGATATAGCTGAGAAAAATAATGTAAATCTTGAATATGAAGCATCAGTAGCTGGAGGTGTGCCAATTATAAGATCAATCAAGGAAGGTTTAATAGCTAATAAGATAAATAAAATTTATGGAATACTTAATGGGACAACTAACTACATTCTGTCATCTATGGAGATCAAAAATAAAAGCTTTTTTGATATTTTAAATAAAGCAAAAAAACTAGGATTTGCTGAAAGCAATCCAATCTCTGATTTAAATGGTAGCGATTCAGCTGCAAAACTAAGAATTCTATCTTCAATAGCTTTTAATAAATCTATTTCTAAAAATAAAATTTTAACAGAAGGAATACAAAACATTAATCTTACTGATATTTATTACGCAAAAACCTTAGGTTTCAAAATAAAACTTTTATCAATTGCTGAGATTAAAAATAATAAATTAATTGAGAGGGTTCATCCCTGCTTGATAATGAAGAATTCGTATATTGCAAAAATTGATGGAGTATTAAATGCTGTTGTTGTTGACGGCCTACCTATAGGTAAATCTGTTTTACAAGGTGAAGGCGCAGGTCCAGGCCCAACTTCATCAGCGCTAATTTCGGATTTATGTTCCATATTAAAGGGTGAAATAAATTATCCTTTTGGTGTATCTAATAAACTAAGAGAGAAAATATCCAAGTTTGATGTATTAAATCATCTATGTTCTTCATACCTAAGAATTGAAGTAAAAGATCAACCTGGCGTTCTGTCATCTATAACTAAAACTTTTGCTAATAATAAAATTTCAATTAAAAATTTAATTCAAAAGCCTAATAAAAAAAATAAAAAGGCTTCAATAATAATAATAACACATGAAAATATTGAAAGAAATTTCAATAATTTGATTTCTAATCTAATTAAAAATAAATTTGTGCTAAAAAAACCAACCTTTATAAGAATAGAAGCGGTATAAATGATTATCGATAAGACTTTTATAAAGTCTTTTGCAAAAACTACTGAGAGGGGCGCGTTTGGAGCTTCTTTTTTTAGAGGCAAAAATGACAAGGTTGCTGCTGACCAAGCGGCTGTAGATGAAATGCGCAATGAACTAAATAAAATTAATATGAAAGGTAAAATTGTAATCGGCGAAGGTGAAATGGATGAAGCGCCAATGCTTTATATTAATGAAAAGGTGGGTACACAAATAGGTGATGATTTTGATATTGCTGTAGACCCTTTGGAAGGTACTAATTTTACAGCTAAGAATTTGCCTAATGCTCTATCTGTTCTTGCCGCTACAAAAAAGGGTAATTTATTACATGCCCCCGATATTTATATGGAAAAAATAGCCATAGGTGCAAATTTACCAAAAAATTTAGTTGATTTAGACTTTGACGTTGAAAAAAATATTAAACTTTTATCAGAAGCAAAAAATGTTAAACCTGAAAAACTCACAGCGTGTGTCCTTAAACGTCCACGTCATGATTTAATAGTAAAATCATTAAATAAACTTGGTGTGAATATTAATTTTATTAGCGATGGTGATGTATCCGGTGTACTTGCGGTTGCATACCCAGAAAAAAATATAGATATTTATATGGGTATTGGAGGAGGCCCAGAAGGTGTATTGGCAGCATCTGCATTAAAATGCTTAGGATGTCAGATGCAAACAAGACTATATTTTCAAAATGATGAAGAAAAAGATAGAGCAAAAAAATTAGGTTTAAAAAATCTGTATGAAAAATATAATATTGAAGATATGGTCAAAGGTGACGTTATTTTTTGTGCTACTGGGGTAACAGATGGTGATTTATTAAAAGGCATCACAGATTCTGGTGATACATTTAATTCCGAAACATTAGTACTACATCATAGTAGCAAAACTAATGAGATAATAAAAAGCCAAACAAAAAAATGAAATCTAACGATATTGAAATCATTCAACCTAAGAAACAGCTCAATCTTTATGGGTATAAAGATTATTTTAATTCGTTTAAGACTCTTTATGAAAAAAGACAATTACCAAATGTAGTGCTCCTAAGTGGTCAGAAAGGTCTCGGAAAATCTACTTTTGCTTATCACTTTATAAATTTTCTTTTATCTATTAACGAAACCCACAAATATTCGCTTGAGAATCTTGTAATAAATTCAAACAATTCAAGCTTTAATTTAATTCAAAACAGAACTCACCCAAATTTTTTTCTTCTTGATGCTTTGCCAGGTGAAAATATTAAAATGGAACAAACAAAAGATTTATTAAAATATTTAAACAAAACTACCTATGCTCAAAGTGTTAAAATAGTATTGATAGATAATGCTGATTTATTAAATATAAGCTCTTCCAATTCCTTACTAAAGGCTCTTGAGGAACCGCTAGGTAACACCTTTTTTTTTATAATTTATAACGATTCTTCTAAAATATTAGACACAATTAAATCTAGATGTATTAATTTTAAATTTTCTTTTTCACCTGAAGATAAGAAGAATATTTTCAATAAAATTAATGAAAATTATCAATTAAGCTGTACTAGCCAGGATTTGGATAAATTTCTATATTTTGATTCACCTGGAAACTTATTAAGGTATCTGTTAATATTAAAAGATACAAATCTTAGTATCTCTAAAGACACTCTCTCATGCATTCTATTTCTTATGGATCTTTACAAGACAAAAAAAGATTCTGAATTGCTTAATATTATAACTTTATTCGTTGAAACTTTTTATAATGAACTTTCATTAAATAATAGCAATAATATTAATAGCTATTTCATTAACAGAAATAAAATATTATATCTTATTAATAATATGAATAAATTTCATCTAGATAAAAATAATTTTATTTTTACTATAGATAAGATAATAAAAAATGAAAAAAAATAATTTTTATATTACTACTCCAATTTATTATCCTTCAGGTCAACCTCATATGGGCCATGCATATTCAAGTATCATAGCCGATGTCTTTGCTCGATTTAAACGTAATGATAAATTTAGTGTATTCTTTTTAACAGGAACTGATGAACATGGACTTAAAATACAAAACGCAGCAAAAAAAGCAGGCTTAGACCCGCTTGTATACTGCAATCAAATATCAAAAGTTTTTAAAGAACTTTCTGATAAACTAAACTTATCTAATGATGATTTCATAAGAACTACTGAAAAAAGACATTACGATTCAGTAAATGATCTATGGAACAAATTAGTGAAATCCGGTGATATATATTTATCTAAATATAAAGGTTGGTACTCTGTATCTGACGAGGCTTATTACAATGATGATGAAGTAATTGAAAAAGATGGAAAAAAACTTTCTACTTTTTCGGGTTCAGCTGTTGAGTGGGTTGAAGAAGATTCTTTTTTTTTTAAACTTTCCGCATGGGAGAAAAAGCTATTACAATTTTATGAAAAAAATAAAAAATTTATTCTTCCGGAATCACGTAGAAATGAGGTAATTAATTTTGTTAAAAATGGATTAAAAGATTTGTCTGTTAGCAGAACTTCTTTTACCTGGGGTATAAAAGTCCCAAATAATACGAAACATGTAATTTATGTATGGCTGGATGCTCTTACAAATTATTTAAGCGCTCTAAATTACCCTAATACTGATGACAAATTATATAAAGATTTTTGGCCTGCATCTTTACATGTTATTGGAAAAGATATTTTAAGATTTCATGCAATTTATTGGCCTGCTTTTTTACTTGCTGCAAAAATTGATCCTCCCAATAGAATATTTGGTCACGGCTGGATTCTATCTGGCGATGAAAAAATGTCTAAATCAAAGGGTAACATTTTAAACCCGATTGAAATTATAAATATATATGGTGTGGATGAACTTAGATATTATTTAATGAAAGAAGTTTCGCATGGAAGTGATGGAAATATTTCTTTACAAAGTCTTGAAAATTGCATCAATAGCGATTTAGCAAATAACTATGGTAATTTGTGCCAAAGAATTTTCGCTTTTATAAAGAATAACTGTAATAATGAAGTAATAAAAAGTTCAGACACATCTGAGGTAGATCAAAAATTGAAAAATGAAACCTTAAATTTAACTAAAGAGTTAAGAAATGAAATGGAGAATCAAAATCTTAACAACTATATTAAATCAGTTATAAAAATAAGCTTTCTAACAAATAAATATATTAATGATGAAGAACCATGGAAATTTAAAAATGATAATAAAACTAAAATGAATAATATATTGCATATTTCATTAGAACAAATCGCAAAAATATCTATTTTATTAAATCCAATTATCCCGAAAGCTACCAACAAGGTACTGGACGCATTAAATTTAAAAAATGATTTAAGAAATCTTTCTTTTCTAGATGGGTCAAGCGTATTGCCATCTAAAATTAAAACTAAAAATTTAGAAATTCTATTTAAAAAAATTCAAAAATGATTATTGATTCACACTGTCATTTAGACTTTCAAAATCTATATGATAATCTTGAAAATGTTGTTAAAAGAGCAGCGAATAACAAAGTTGAATTATTACTTACTATTTGTACAACTTTAGAAAGTTTCGAAAAAATCAAACTGATTACTAATAATTACAAAAATATATACGGTACTTTTGGTATTCATCCTCATGAAACTAAAAATTTTGTTGATATAAGTTCAAAATTTATTTTAAAAATAAAAAAAAATCACAAAAAAATTATTGGTATTGGTGAAACCGGTCTTGATTTTTATTACAATCATAGCGACAAAAAGATACAAAAAAAAATCTTTATTGAACATATAGCTGCTGCGTCAGAGTTAAATATACCTATTATAGTTCATTCACGTAATGCTGAAACAGAAACCATCGATATTTTAAAAAGTGAACAAAGAAACTGTGATTTAAAAGTATTACTACACTGTTTCACAGGATCTAAAGATTTTGCAAAAAAACTACTAGATATAAATAGTTACATATCTGTAAGTGGAATAATTACTTTTAAAAATTCTATAGAATTAACAGAAACTATTTCTCATATTCCCTTAGAAAACCTTTTAGTGGAAACAGATTCACCTTATTTAGCACCTCTACCACATAGAGGCAAACCTAACGAACCCTCATATATTATCCACACAGTAGATAAATTGTCACAAATAAAGAATGTATCAAATGATACGATTATGTCTTATACAACTAAAAATTTTAAAAAACTTTTTAATCTCCAATAATATGAAATCAAAATTAATTATTTTAGGTTGCGGGAGTTCCGTAGGAATCCCAAGAATTGATGGAGCATGGGGTAGTTGTAAAAAAAATAATAAAAAAAATAGACGTACTAGATGTTCTGCAATTATAATAAAGGGATCAAACTCAGTATTAATTGATACATCACCAGATATTAAATCACAATTATTATCAAATAAAATTAAGAATATATCTTCGGTTATTTTTACTCACGAACATGCAGATCAGACAAATGGTTTGTTTGAACTTAGACCTTTTTTCTGGAAAAATAAAAGAAAAATTGATGTTTTTGGTAATAAAAAAACAATTAAATACTTAACTACTAAACAGGATTATCTTTTTAGAAAAATAAGTTCACATCCACCAATATTAAAAGCTAATATTGTAAAAAAAAAATTCTCTATAGGTAAATTAAAAGATAAAATATCCTTCCAAACTTTCGATGCTAAGCATGGTAAGACTAGGTGTGTAGTTTATGTTTTCCAAAACGTTGCTTATATAAGCGATTCTAATGATTTATCAATAATCAATAGAAGTGAATTGAAAAATCTGAAATTACTAATAATTGATTGTTTAACATTAAAAAAACATTCCTCTCATTTTAATCTTCGAGAGGCTCTTTTCATTCATCGAAAATTAAATCCTAAAAAGACAATACTCACAAATCTAGGGCATAAGCTTGATTACGATGCTTTAAAAAGAAAACTTCCAAAAAATATTTTTCCTGCCTACGATAATCTAAAAATAGACTTATCAGTCTAGAGCTTTTTCTAAAGCTGATATAAATTTTTTTGAGGAGGGATTTGTAATTGACGCAAAAGTATCTTCAATTTTACCATTTTTACCTACTATAATTTTATGAAAATTCCATTTAGGTACTGCTGAATTCCCATGATTTTTTTTTGCCCATAGATAAAATGGATGTGTATTGTCACCCTTCACAGTAACTTTTTCTGTCATTAGAAAAGTTATTCCAAATTTAGCTTCACAAAAGTTTTTGATATCTTCATTTGTCCCTGGTTCTTGTTTTCCAAAATCATTTGAGGGAACACCAATCATTATCAAACCTTTTTTTTGGTATTTATCCCATACATTTTGCATATCTTCATATTGACTAGTAAAACCACATTGACTTGCAACATTTATAACAACGATAACCTTATCTTTATATTCTGAAAGATTAATAGTGCTACCATCTAAATCCCTAAAATTAAAATCGTAAGCTAATTTATCGTAATTTCCAGATACTTTTGTTGCAAATAAAGCCATTAATATAATTAATAAAAATAATTTAATATTACTAAACATTTTGGTTTCATTATTTTTTTTTAGTAACAATCAATAGCATAAAATATCCAACTATTGCTGACAAAAATGACCCAGCTAGTACACCTATTTTTACACCATCCATCTCACCTAGATAATCTACAAAGGCTAGATTTCCAACAAATAAACTCATTGTGAACCCTATGCCTGTAAGTACTCCAACAGCATAAAATTTAAGCCAATTTGCATTCGTGGGCATCTCAGCTATTTTTAATTTTACAGATACAAATGAGAATAAAAATACTCCAATCTGTTTTCCAAAAAATAAACCACATAGAATCCCTAAAGGAACAGGTGCGAGTAGAGTGTTAAGGGAAGCACCTTTTAAAACAACGCCTGCATTTGCTAAAGCAAATAACGGCATTATTCCAAAGGCAACATAAGGTGACAGCATATGTTCAAGTTTTTGGAGTAAGGAATAGTCTTTTTCATTTTTTTTATGTGGAATTGTTGTAGCAAGTAAAACTCCAGAAATTGTTGAGTGAATGCCTGATCCATGAGTAAAATACCACAGCAAAATACCTATTAAGAAATAGGGCAAAAATGTTTTTATATTTAATTTGTTTAACAAAAGTAGTGCTATAAATGATAGTAGCATTAGTAATAAAAAATTATATTGCAATTCACCTGAATAAAAAAAAGCGATAATAATTATAGCTCCTAAATCATCTATTATTGCCAATGCAACTAAGAAAACTTTTAAAGATATTGGTACCCTGGATCCAAGAAGAGATAGAACGCCAATTGAGAATGCTATATCTGTAGCTGATGGTATAGCCCAACCTTTTAGCGTATATCCTGTTTCTAGATTTATAATTACATAAATTAATGCAGGTACAGCCATTCCACCAACAGCACCTATAATAGGTAAAAGTGCTTGTTTTGGTTTAGAAAGTTCACCGTGTAAAAATTCTCTTTTAATTTCTAAGGTAACTACAAAGAAAAAAATTGCCATTAATGCATCATTGATCCAATGCAAGATACTTAAATCTAAACCGAAATTTTTTGTTCCAATTAATATGTGAGTACTTAAAATATTAAAATACAAATCACTAAAATTTGTATTACTTAAAATTAATGCAATTATTGCGGCTATCAGTAAAACGAGACCACTGGCTGCTTCAAGTTTAAAAAACCATTTAAATGGTGCAGTAATGTAATTAATCATTTTTATTTTATTATATCACCTACAATAATTTTACCACTAGATAAAATTTCACACCGCAACCCACCTTTATGTAAAAACTCTTTAACTAAATTATTTTGCTTTAATTTATCTTCAAGATATTTACAAGGTCTACATAAATCATGTGCTTTTAGTTTTACTTCACCAATATTGAATTCTTTTCCAACTAGATCATTTAAATTAATATTTTTAGTAATAATATTTCTTCTAAAATCTACTGGTTCTATTTTAGTTTTTGACAAATTATTAAAGTGATTAATATTTTCTATTTCGATTAGTGTAATTTGTCTTTCTTTATGGTTATTTTCTTCAAATTTTCTATCATTAATTATGCCTTTTCCTTTAACTACTTTTACATCATTAACACTAGAGATTTTATTTCCCTTTTTGCTGCTAATTCCAATCGCAATAACTTTACCCATGATAGTTTTATAACATAAAATTAATTATTTAAGTTAATAAAATATTTTTCCAAATATTTTTCATAATTTTTCCATGAATCAATAGACGTGTTGTAAATTTTACTTCTGGCTTGTATATCGCTAGCAGTTTTTATAGGTCTATTATTATTATGGAAATCGAGACACGAGTCTGACCATTTTAAATCACAAAAATTTATTAATTTCTTAATTTGATTTTCTGAATCTGAAATTAGGTTTTCGTATTTAATATTATAAATAAAGCCTGGCAATACTTCATTCCAATGTTTCATTAAGTCATTGTACAAATTATAATATTCTAAAACTTCATTTAAATCATAACCAAACTTAACTCTTCCACTAGTAAAATGATTTTTAAAAATTGATAAAATATTATCTTTAGGATTCCTGTAACAATTAATAATTTTTGAATTTGGCAAAATTAATTTAATAAATCCAACTGATAAAAAATTAATAGGTAGCTTATCAGTCGTTCTTTTGTTTTCATGAGAAATTTCACTTATTTTTTTTATATAATCGGTACCCATTTTAGTTAGATTTTTTTTATTTAAGTCGACAACACCATCTAAATCCAAGGGTAAATCATGGCCTTTAAAATTTTTCCTTATTATATCTGGAATAATATCAATTTCATCAGCTCCAAATATTTCTGGATGACTTGCTAATATTTGTTCAATTAATGTTGTACCTGACCTAGGCATCCCAACAATAAAAATTGGTGAATCTTTTTGATTTCCTGTTTTGTTATATCTTTCAAATAATTTTTTATTGTATGTAGATTTAATATTCTTAAAATTTTTTTCTTCTTCGAATATAGAAAAATTAAGTGTTTTTCTATAGATCGCATTTGCTTCACTATAATATTTAAATGATTCATAAAAATTTTTAATATCTTCGTATGCTTTACCTAAGGAAAATGCCAACTCCATTTTATTATTTGAATCAGTTCTTTTAATTTCTTTATATAATTTAATTAAATCCTGAAGGTGTTTTGACTCTTTATTGTATTTTGTGACTCTACTTAAACCTCTGTGAGCCAATATGAAATTAGGTGATATCTTAATTGCCTCATTAAAATGAATTTTAGCTTTTTCAAACTTACCTACCGTAATATAAGTAGTTGCTAAATTATGATGCACAAAACTTAATTTAGAATTTATTTCTATTGATTTCTTAAAACATTTAATGGCTTCATCGTATTTATTAAGTGATCTGTATAAGTTCCCCAAGTTGTTATGTGGTTCTGCTATTTTTGTATCTAAAGAAATTGATTTTTTATAATGCTCTTCAGATTTTTTAATATCTTTGTGAGATTTAAATCGAAAGTATATATAACCTAGATTGTTATAAATCATTCCATAATTTGGATCAATTTTAAGACCTCGTTTATAACTAACTATAGCTTTATCAATTTTTTCTTGGCCACACAAAATTAGACCTAGAAGATTGTACAAAAAAACAACTTTAGGATTTTCTGCGATTAATTCGTTAGTAACTTGCTCAGCCTTATTTAGGTTGCCAGAATTATATATATTAATAGCTGATTGAATTTGTTCTTTTATATTTATCATTAATTACATTTTGATGATTGAAACAACATTAAATATATAATAAATACAAGAATAATTTAATAGGTCCCATCGTCTAAC
>CEUZ01025424.1_pt1 | contig 37895 bp, 37 predicted proteins | sample 361511 | NCBI WGS metagenome assembly CEUZ01 (sample SAMEA2622822, study PRJEB7988) | marine metagenome | biome: marine biome (ENVO:00000447); feature: surface water layer (ENVO:00002042); material: "saline water (ENVO:00002010), including plankton (ENVO:xxxxxxxx)" | depth 5 m | reverse complement strand
TTTTTAAATTCTGGATAGAGTTTTTTACCAACTAGATGATCTTTAGATCCGGAAATGATTAAAACTTCTTTTTTTGTATCTCTCAAATCGTTATAGCAATCAATATTAATTATGTCATCTAATCCATCAATAAGTATTTTATTATCTGGGAGAGTAGATAAATTAAATTTTTCCGTGAGTAACTTATAGTCATTTAATTCTTCTGATGAACCTTTTATGCATTGAAAAAAGAACTTCTTTAATGTTTTTTCTCTATCTGAAGCCAGATCTTCTTTCATGTTATTAATATTTTTCAAATTTATCTCACTATTTTCATCCATGTAATTCATTAATCGTAAATGTGAATTTATAATTACAACTTTTTTGATAAAAGGGTAATTTTTTGAGAGAGACAACAGCGCTAATGTACCACCAAAAGACCAACTAATAAGAACTGTCGGAGATGTTTGATTAGAAAAAATCTCTTTACAATAATCACGAATATTTGATTTGCTCTCTTTATTTTTTCCGTATCCAGGCAAATCTATCAGGATTGTTTGATTTTCTTTCGAAAATAATTCATCTAAACCAAACCAAATTCGGCTATCAAATAACCATCCATGTAAAAAAAGTATTTTATGTTTATCCATATTTAATCTATGTTCGCTTTGATTATTAGACCATTAATTATATATTAACTAAATGTATGAATATTTTCTCCCATTAACAATTAAGATGGCATCTGAGCTTTGGCCTTTATGGGTTTTATTATACCTGATAGGCTCAATACCTTTTGCAATAATAACTAGCAAAATAATGAATCTACCAGATCCAAGAACTTTTGGATCAAAAAACCCTGGAGCTACTAATGTTCTAAGAACGGGAAATAAAATAGCTGCATTAATAACACTGATTGGTGATTCACTCAAGGGCTTTATACCTGTAGTAATTATAATGGGTATAGTAGAAGGGGAAGTATCCTTAATCACAAATATAGCAACTGCTTATTTCTCATCATTTTTTATTTTAATAGGACATATGTTTTCTATTTTCTTAAAATTTAATGGTGGCAAAGGTGTTGCAACTTCATTTGGGATTTTATTTGCACTAGATCTATATATAGGTCTTTTCATACTTTCAATCTGGTTATTAGTCTTTTTAATATTTCGAGTATCAGCTATTTCTGCATTAGCTGCTTTTTTTCTATTACCTTTTTTTATCGCTTTCTTTATAAATGATAATTTTATAATTATATTATCCATAATCAACTCTTTATTTATATACTTAAAACATGTAAGTAATCTTTCACAAATAAAAGGTTTTTTTAATTAATATTTAAAGAAGGTTTAGGATTGATATTTAAATTTGTATTTTTATTAGACTGAGATTTTATCCAACCTAAATAAGCTATCATTGCACCATTGTCTGTACTGAACTGCATATCAGGAAAAAAAATATTTATAGATGAATCTTTTTCATTTTGAAATCTAAATCTAAGTTTTTTATTCGCGCTCACACCTCCGACAATGACTATGTTTTTGATTTTAAACTCCTCAGCCGCTTCCAAAGTCTTTTTAATTAAAACATCTAAAATCGCATTTTCAAAATCTAACGAAATTTGTGAAATAACCTTGTCTGTTAACTCAACCTTTTCTATTGTGTTCTTTACATGTGTTTTTAAACCACTAAAACTAAAATTATAATCCCCACTATTAATCATTGGTCGTGGAAAATTAAATGGAGTTGCGTTTATCTCTTCTGCTGACTTTGATATCTCTGGACCACCAGGGTAACCTAATCCTAATTGTCTAGAAATCTTATCGAAAACTTCTCCGGCTGAATCATCTAGTGTTTGGCCAATAATTTTATACTTATTTAATTCTTCTATAATTGATAAAAAAGTATGACCTCCTGAAACCAACAAAGATATAAAAGGACTCTTCAGGCTTGATTCTGTCATCATGGCGGAAAAAATATGTGCTTCTAAATGATTAACTTCAATGCTTTTAACGCCAAGTGTCCAAGCGAGCGTTTTGGCAAAAGCAGATCCTGTTAATAAAGGACCCATCAAACCTGGACCATTTGTAAATGCAACTAATTCTATATCTTTAATATCACAATTATATTTAGCTAAAAGTTTCTCAAGCAAAGGTATTGTTTTGAGTGTGTGGTCTCTGGATGCTAACTCTGGAACCACTCCTCCATACTTGCTATGTAATTTAAATTGGGAATTAAGTACATGCCCAATAATTCCTTTTTCAGAATCATACAGAGCCAACCCCGTTTCATCACATGATGTTTCTATACCTAGTACAATCATAAGAGTTTAGAAAAAACCAAATTATATTGCTTTATTATCATATTCAAGTAATATTAACGCCATTATTAACTATTTTATATATATTTATGCCAGGTGTACAAATAAGAGAAAATGAACCTTTTGAAATAGCTTTAAGAAGGTTTAAAAGAATTTGCGAAAAGGCAGGTATCTTAACAGAAACCCGTCGAAGAGAGTTTTATGAAAAACCAACCGCAATGAGAAAAAGAAAAGTTGATGCAGCTACTAAGAGGCATAAAAGAAAAATTAGTATGACTGTAATTAGAAAAAAACCTCCTTATAAGAAATTTTAAAATTCTTAATGTCTGAAGACTCTATCAAAAATAAACTTCAATTAGATATAGTTAGTTTTATGAAATCCGGTGATAAGGATAAAGTAGATATAATAAGATTTGTGATGTCCTTCCTAAATCAAGCAGAAAAAGAGAAAAAAGATAATTTGAACAATTCTGAAGTTGTGAAAATCTTAAAAAAGTTAATTAAGAAAAATGAAGATGCCTTTAATCAGTTTTCTCAAGCAAAAAGAATGGATCTTGCAGAAAAAGAGAAAAAAGAGATGGAGATTGTAAGTAGGTATTTGCCTGAAGAAATGAATGAAGAAGAAATTATAAATATTGTTAAAACGTCCATAAAAAATATTGGAGCAACTACAGTTAAAGATATGGGTAAAGTAATGTCAGATATAAAAAAAACCCATGAGTCATCAATAGATATGTCTTTGGTAAGTAAACACGTCAAGAATTTTCTATCTTAAATATTCCTAATTTCAATTAATACTATCAAAAAAAGTTATCATATTATGTGATTTAATATGTAGTATAATTAATATTCTATTATGGACAAAAATTTACAATTTCTAGAAATAAAAAGAATGGACCCAAAGGTTACTCCGGCTTCAAAAAGGGTTAAGGATTACCGTGAAATTTATGGGCACTATTCATCTGCTAATGCTGCAGATCAATCTGGAAGATGCATAGAATGCGGAAATCCTTATTGTGAATGGAAATGTCCTGTCCATAATTATATACCACAATGGTTGAAGTTAATTGAAGAAAATAAACTGTTTGAAGCTGCAGAATTATCACATCAAACTAACTCTTTACCAGAAATTTGTGGAAGGATTTGTCCCCAAGATAGACTATGCGAAGGTGCCTGTACACTTAATGATGGTCTCGGAGCCGTTACAATTGGAAGTGTTGAAAAATATATAACTGATGAAGCATTCAAAAAAGGATGGAGGCCTGATTTATCAAATGTTATTCCTACTCCTTTTAAAGTGGGTATTATTGGAGCTGGTCCAGCTGGATTAGCATGCGCAGATGTTTTAGCAAGAAATGGAATAAAGGCTATCGTTTATGATAAATATGAAGAGATAGGCGGATTGTTAACATTTGGTATACCTCCATTTAAGCTTGAAAAAGAAGTCGTCTTAAAAAGGAGAGAAATTTTGGAGGAAATGGGTGTTGAATTTAAGCTTAATGTTGAGATAGGTCGTGATATCAGTTTTGAAAAATTTAAATCAAAGTTTGATGCAGTTTTCTTAGGTATGGGAACATACACATATATGAAAGGCGGTTTTGATGGTGAAAATTTAGATGAAGTTTATGACGCATTACCCTATCTTAATTCAAATATAAGAAGGCTCTTCAACCCTAAAAAAGAGTATATAGATATGAAAGGGAAAACTGTTCTAGTTCTAGGTGGAGGTGATACAGCTATGGATGCAAATAGAACAGCAATTAGACAAGGTGCAAAAAAAGTTTATTGTGCCTATAGAAGAAATGAAGAAAATATGCCTGGTTCAAAAAGGGAAGTAAAAAACTCGAAAGAAGAAAAAGTTGAATTCTTATGGAATATGCAACCGATAGAAATTTTAGGACAGAAAAAAGTTTCAGCTGTCAAATTTTTAAAAACAAAATTAAGAAAAACTGATATAAGAGGGAGAGAAATACCTGTTGTTATTCCTAAAACAGAAAAAACTATTAAAGTTGATAGTGTGATTATTGCTTTTGGATTTAGACCAAGCCCTTCTCCATGGTTTGAAAAAAATAAAATTAAACTTGATGAGATTGGAAGAGTCGTAATCAATAAAAAATCACCATATAAACATCAAACACATAACCCTAAAATTTTTTCAGGCGGTGATATGGTAAGAGGTTCAGACCTTGTAGTTACTGCTGTATTTGAAGGTAGAAACGCTGCTGAAGGAATAGTTGATTACTTGAATGATAAAAAAAATAAAAAATAGATGGATGATAATACTAATTATATTCTACTAGATGCTATAAAAAAGAAACCTATTTCAAGAACTCCTATTTGGATTATGAGACAGGCTGGAAGATATCTTCCTGAATATAGAGCAACCAAGGAAGAAGCTGGCGGTTTTATTAAATTAATAAGAAATCCTGAATTAGCATGTGAAGTTACTATGCAACCTCTAAGAAGGTTTGATTTAGATGCGTCAATTTTATTTTCTGACATATTAATAATTTCAGATCTATTGAGGATGGAATTAAAATTTATCGAAAAAAAAGGTCCGGTATTTGACTCTCCATTATCAACACAAAAAGATTTAGACCGAATTGGTAAACCAGACGGTGTTGAAAAACTTGAATATGTATTTGAGACCATAGACTTAATTAAAAAGCAATTAAACGGTAAGATCCCTCTGATTGGGTTTATTGGTAGTCCTTGGACTGTGGCAACATATCTCATTGAAGGTAATTCTACGAAAACATTCAAAAAAGTTCTTAGAATTCTAAAAGAAGATGAGTTATTTCTTGAAAGATTATTAGAACAAATTACGACCTTGAGTATTGACTATCTTCAAAAACAGGTTGCGCATGGTGTTGATATAACTATGATTTTTGATACATGGGGTAGCTTATTAAATGAAAATGAATATGAAAGGTTTTCTTTAAAATATATTAGAAAAATAAAAGAAGCTTTAATTCTAAATGATGTTCCTCTCATATACTATTCTAGAGGTTTGGGAGATAAACTAAATTATGTAGAAAACTTGAATGTTGATGTTTTGGGTATAGATTCAACAGCAAATATAAAAGTCGTTAAGGAAAAATTAGGTAAGAAATTCTCTATACAAGGAAATCTAGACGTAGATGTTCTTAAAAAAGATGAAAACATTATATTCCAAGAAATAGAGAAGATTCTTAGTGGGTTTGGGCCAGGGTCTGGACATATTTTCAATTTAGGTACCGGTATTACACCTGACATAGATCCTACAAAAGTTAAATTATTAATAGATATTCTAAGAGACATAAGCCCGAAATATCATATAGAATGAACCCATGAGTTCTAAAATAATTTTCATCGTTGGTTTGATGGGTTCCGGAAAGACCTCAGTTGGTAAAATACTTGCAAAAAAAATTGGGAGACAGTTTTTTGATACAGATCAGGAAATTATAAGGAATGAAAATCTAAATATAAGCCAAATATTTGATAAACATGGAGAGAACTATTTTCGAGAATTGGAGTATAAAGTTCTTACAAAACTGAAAAATAATACTGAGAGTATAATATCTACAGGCGGTGGTATAGTTTTAAAAAAAGAAAATATAGATATAATGACAGATAATGGGATTATTATATTTTTGAATATTGATGTAAAAACTCAAATTACTAGAATAAAAAACAAAAAGAATAGGCCTTTGTTGGATAGCAATAATTTAAAAGATGACTTAAAAAATATGAAAAATGGTAGAGATAAAATTTATGAATCAATAGCAGATTATATAGTTGATGTTTCTGAAACAACAAAATATAAAGTTATTGAAAGTATTCAAATGTATTTAAATGAAAAAAATATTATATAAAATTAAAGATAATAGTATACCTGTTATTATTGGTAATAATATCCTAAAAAAAATTAATTACTCTAACTACATTAAAAATAAAGATGTAGTAATTATAACAAATAAAACTGTAGCAGATTTATACCTATCAAAAGTTAAAGGATCGCTCAAGAGATTTACAGTAGATAGTTATATTATTCCGGATGGAGAACGCTTTAAAAATGTTGAGACTTTAAACAAGATACATAATTTTTTAATTAAAAAAAACTATGATAGACAATTAACAATTATAGCATTGGGTGGCGGAGTTATTGGTGATCTGGCTGGATTTGCATCTGATACTTTTTTAAGAGGCGTAAACCTAATACATATTCCTACTACTCTTTTAGCTCAGGTTGATTCTTCAATTGGTGGAAAGACAGGTATAAATCACAAGAACGGAAAAAATTTAATTGGTAGTTTTAAACATCCAAACGCAATTATTATCGATACATTTCTCTTATCTACTCTACCAAAAAGACAGTTTATATCAGGATTAGCAGAAGTTATAAAATATGGAGTTATTAGTAATAAACCTTTTCTCAATTGGTTGAATAAAAATAAAGATCGAATTCTTAGTTATAATTCAACTGATTTACTCAAAATAGTTTCTGTGTCAGTACAAGAAAAAATAAATATAGTTAAAAGAGATGAAAAAGAAAATAACATTAGAGCTTTTTTAAACTTTGGACATACTCTTGGGCATGCAATTGAGTCAACTAAAAATTATAAAGGTATCTTGCATGGAGAAGCTATAAGCATCGGTATGGTTTTTGCTTCAGCAATTTCTGTAGAAAAAAGCACATTAACAATTAGCGATTTTAATCTAATCACTGAAACAATCCAGAATTTAAAATTACCAATCAGTTTGCCTAAAAAATTAAGCATGAATAGAATAATTAACCATCTTAATTTTGATAAAAAAAAGAAGGAAGGAAAGAACAATTTTGTGCTACTTAAATCTATTGGTAAGTGTTATATCACAGATAGACTTACGTCATCATTCATTCAAAAAATGATACAAACATTTCAACATTAAAGACCTTAAATATATGATAAAATATTGAAAGGTCAGCATTTCATGAAAAAAGATGATACAACAATCAATGGCTTATATTCCCCTTACTTTGAAAAGGATAGCTGTGGTTTTGGTCTAATAGCAAACATGGATGATAAACCATCTCATTGGGTTATCCAAACAAGCATAAAAGCACTACAAAGGCTTACTCATAGAGGAGCAATTGCAGATGATGGCAAAACAAGTGATGGGTGTGGCATTTTAATAAAAAAACCAGATTTGTTTTGCAAAAAAGTATCACAATCAATGAATATATCTTTAAAGAAAAATTACTGCTTTGGAACTATTTTTCTTAATAAAGATACAAAGGAACAAAAAAAAGCTAAAGAGACTCTCTTATTCCAACTTAGAAAACAAGGTTTAGTTGTAGAAGGATGGAGAAAAGTTCCTATAAATAAAAAAGTTTGTGGTAAAGAAGCTCTAAAAAATATTCCTGACATACAACAAATTATTGTTACAGCAGATGATGATGTCCTTGAAAATGATTTTGAAAAAAAATTATATGTTGCTAGAATCCAATCAGAAAAAATACTTGATTCAGATAAAGTTTTCTATATATCTAGTTTATCTTCCAAAGTTATATCCTATAAAGGACTTATTATTTCGGATAATATAAAAGACTTTTATTCTGACTTAAATGATAAAAATATGAAATCATCTCTTTGTGTTTTTCACCAAAGATTTTCAACAAACACATTACCACAATGGAAATTAGCTCAACCTTTTAGATACTTGGCACATAATGGAGAAATAAATACTATACAAGGTAATCGTCATTGGTACTTTGCAAGACGCAACAAACTAAATATTGATTCTCTTCCAGAGCTTGAAAAATTACATCCTTTAATATCAGAAAAAGATTCTGACTCTTGTACGTTAGATAATATGTTGGAGTTGCTTTTAGCTGGAGATATGGGAATTTTTAGAGCTATGAGAACACTTATGCCTCCCGCTTGGCAAAATAATCAAGAAATAGATAATGACCTTAAGGCTACATATGAATACCATTCAATGCATATGGAACCTTGGGATGGGCCTGCTGGTATAGTTTTGACTGATGGTAGATATGCTGCTTGTGTTTTAGATAGAAATGGTTTGAGGCCTGCACGATATGTTATAACTTCTGATCGGCATATAACACTCGCTTCTGAAATAGGGGTTTATGATTATAAAGATGAAAATGTTTTAAAAAAAGGTCGGCTCGCTCCAGGACAAATGCTTGCTGTCGACACAGAAAATGGTGAATTGTTACTTACGGAAGATATTGACAAAATTCTAAAAGATAGACATCCATATCATGAATGGTTGAATAAATATTCAATTAATATAACTGCTTATAATCAAGATAAAGAAAAGCCCTTGAAATTTGATAATGATACTTTAAATATATATAAAAAATTATTTTCAGTATCATTTGAAGAAGAAAAAGACGTAATTGCTCCTTTAGCAGAAATAGGTCAAGAAGCTACAGGATCTATGGGTGATGATACGCCAATGCCTGTGATGTCAGAAAAAAATAGATCTATATATGATTATTTTAGACAGCAATTTGCACAAGTTACAAACCCTCCTATAGATTCTTTGCGAGAAAACAGCGTTATGTCTTTAGAGGTTTGTTTTGGTAAGGAAAGGAATTTATTTGAAGAATCATCTAAGCATGCAGATAGACTAATAGTAAAGTCACCAATATTGGATAGACAAACATATGAAGAGATTCTAACCTCCAAGAAGAAATACTCTTATGACAAAATTAATCTTAATTATGATGAATCAATTGATTTAGAAGAAGCAATAAATACCATATGTGACAGAGCAACTAGGAGTGTAAAAAAAGGGAACATTTTATTAATTTTGTCTGATAAAAAGATAAGTAAAAATCAATTAACTATACCTGCCACGATGGCAGTTGGAGCAGTTCATCATAAATTGATTGAAGTTGGCCTTAGATGTGATTGTAATCTAATAATTGAAACAGCATCTGCAAGAAATCCTCATAATTTTGCAGTGTTGTTAGGATATGGTGCTACAGCAATTTACCCCTATCTTTCATTTGAAATATTAAATGAGATGATTGTTAAAAATAATATGAATAAAAAGCGCTATCCTTTATATGTAAAAAACTACGTTGATGGAATTAATAAAGGTATTTTAAAAATTATGTCTAAAATGGGTATTTCCTGTGTTTCAAGTTATAGAGGCGCTCAACTTTTTGAAATTGTAGGATTAAATGAAGAAATTATAGACCTATGTTTCAAAAATAGTTTTAAAAGGATTTCAGGTTCTAGTTTTGAAGATATTGAATTAGAATTAGAGGAAAATAGAAATTTAGCATGGAATATTAATAAAAAAATAAAAACAGGTGGGCTCCTAAAATATGTACATGATGAAGAATTTCATGATTTTAATCCTGATGTTGTTAAAGCATTACAAGAATGTTCAACGACAGGTGATTACCATGACTATAAAGAGTTTGCACAATTAGTTAACAATCGAAATCCAAGTTTCTTACGCGATTTATTAAAGCTAAAATCTTCAAAAAAACCAATACCTCTATCTCAAGTTGAGTCAATTGACAAAATTTTAAAAAGATTTGATACTGCCGGTATGTCTCTAGGTGCTTTATCTCCAGAAGCACATGAATCATTAGCAATTGCAATGAATACTATAGGTGGAAGATCTAATTCAGGAGAAGGCGGTGAAGATAAAAAAAGGTTTCGATCTGATAAGAATTCTAAAATTAAACAAGTTGCATCAGGTAGATTTGGTGTAACTCCTCACTATTTAGTAAACGCAGAAGTTATACAAATTAAAATTGCCCAAGGAGCAAAACCTGGGGAAGGGGGTCAGCTTCCAGGACATAAAGTAAATGATATGATAGCTGAGCTTAGATTTTCAGTTCCGGGTGTCACATTAATATCACCCCCACCTCATCATGATATTTACTCTATAGAAGATTTAGCACAACTAATTTTTGATTTGAAACAAATAAATAACAAAGCATTAATTTCAGTTAAATTGGTTTCCCAAGCAGGAGTTGGAACTATTGCTGCTGGTGTTACAAAAGCTTATGCAGATTTGATTACTATCTCTGGATATGATGGAGGTACTGGAGCCAGCCCACTAACATCTGTTAAATATGCCGGTAGTCCTTGGGAACTTGGAATTAGTGAAACTCATCAGACTCTAATGAAAAATAATTTAAGACATAAAGTCAGGCTTCAAACAGATGGTGGTCTTAAAACAGGACTTGATATAATAAAAGGAGCAATTTTAGGGGCAGAGAGTTTTGGATTTGGTACCTCAGTAATGATTACTTTAGGCTGCAAATATCTTAGAATTTGTCATTTAAATAATTGTGCAACTGGTGTAGCCACTCAAAATAAAATTTTAAGAATGAAGCACTTTAGCGGGAGTCCGGAAAGAGTTATTAATTATTTGAAATTTGTAGCTAGAGATGTAAGGGAAATACTAGCATCCCTTGGATATTCATCAATTAACCAAATAATTGGTAAAACTGAATTACTTAAGGAAGTTAAAGGAATGACAGAAAAACATAAAAAACTTAGTTTAAAACCATTGTTAGTTAAAACTTCTAATTCTAGTGATAGATATTGCACTACAAAATCTAATGATCCTTTTGATAAAGCCTTGTTAGCTAAAAAAATATTAAAGGATACTATGCCATTTATAACAAAAAGAAAAAGGAAATTATTTAGTTACGATATTAAAAACTTTAATAGGAGTATTGGAGCTAATATTTCTGGTGAAATTGCAAAAATTTATGGAAACTATGGGTTGAGCAAAACCCCTATAACACTCAATTTAAATGGAACAGCTGGTCAAAGTTTAGGAGCTTGGAATGCAGGTGGATTAAATATAGTCCTCACCGGTGATTCGAATGACTATGTAGGAAAAGGAATGGCAGCAGGGAAAATAACACTCAAAACTTCTTCTGCGCTTAAAACTAAATCTGCTGAAATGATAATAATGGGCAATACCTGTCTATATGGCGCAACTGGTGGAAAGCTTTTTGCAGAAGGTATTGCTGGAGAGAGGTTTGCTGTAAGGAACTCTGGATGCACTGCAGTAATAGAAGGAAGTGGAGATCATGCTTGTGAATATATGACAGGTGGATCAGTTGTAGTGCTTGGCAAAACAGGTAATAATTTTGGAGCAGGTATGACAGGTGGCTTAGCTTTTATATATGATGAAAAAAAGTTATCTAAAGATAAAATAAATAATCAATCTGTAGAAATAAAGAATTTAGATGACAAAAAATTCAAAAATCATCAGGATTATTTATTGAAGTTAATTAAAGAACACTTCAAAGAAACTAAAAGTTTAAAAGCAAAATTTATTATTGATAATTTTAAAAAGTGTCTAAATAAATTTTATATTGTAAAGCCTAAAGACTCAAACTTTGTAAATCTGTTAAATATTTTAATTAAAGCTGCTTAGATGAAAAACTTGAATAGAGCATTCATAGATGATTTATTGTCTAGAATTGATATCGTAGAAATTATAAATGACAGAGTAAATTTAAAACAACAGGGTAATAGTTATAAAGGTTTATGCCCATTTCATGCTGAAAATACACCATCATTTACTGTTTCTAACTCAAAACAATTTTATCATTGCTTTGGTTGCGGTGCGTCGGGAGATGTAATTAAGTTTCTACAGGAGTATGAAGGCTTAACTTTTGTTGAAGCAGTAGAAAAACTTGCTCTACAAGCCAATATTAAAATCCCCGAAACTAATAGTGATCATTCGGATTATCATGATAGATTAATTAAAGTAAATAATTTTGTATCATCATTATTCAAAAAGAATCTTGAAAATAATACTAAAGCACAAAAGTATCTAGAATCAAGAAATATTACTAATAAAGAGATTGAGTTATTTAGTATAGGATTTGCTAATGATAGTTGGGACACAATCACTCAAATATTAAAACAAAAAAAAATATTAAAAGAAGGAAAGGAGTTGGGGCTACTCACTGAAAGCAAGGGTAAAACATATGATCGTTTTAGAAATAGAATTATCTTCCCTATAAAAAATACAATGGGTAATGTAATAGCATTTGGAGGAAGAACGCTTGACAAAAATGAAACAGCTAAATATATAAATTCACCAGAATCTAAACTTTTTTATAAAAGCTCACAAGTTTATGGCCTTTTTGAAAGTAAACAATCAATAAATAAAAAAAATCAAATCATTGTTGTTGAAGGTTATACAGATGTTATCTCTCTACATGCTAATGGTTTCAAAAATGTTGTTGCAACACTAGGGACAGCTTTCACAAAATCTCACCTAAATAAAATTTTAAGATATACAAAAAATATTATATTTTGTTTTGATGGGGATGAAGCTGGTAAAAAAGCTGCTTGGAAAGCACTTATTAATAGTCTTTCGGAAATTAGAGATAACATAGATATAGAATTCACATTTTTACCAGATGGAAAAGATCCTGATCAATTATGTATGCAAAATGGGAAAGAATCTTTTCAGGATTTATTATCTACATCTATGCCATTTTCTGAATTTTTATTCGATAATTTAAAAATTAATTTAGACTTGACTAAAGTAGAAGATAAATCAAAATTTATAACTTCAATTACAAGTTTTATTCAGCAAATCCCAGTAGGTGTATTTAGGACTCTAATGGAAGAGAAATTATCAACTTTAACTAATATTGAAAGAGGAGAATTATTTCGCAGTATTCAAACAAAAGATGCAAAACCTTCAGACACAAAATTAGAAAAAGATCTTGTTGCGGATGTATCGGAGGATTATATACTGTCAATCTTATTAGAGTATCCTTCTTTGCTTAGCCCTTATGAAGATAAAATTTTTCCATTAATTGAGAATGCTACAATAAAAAATATACTCAAAAAAATTAGCATGCTAAATAAGAAGAATGATAAAAATAATGCTTCAATAATAATGGAAAACCTTCCTGAAGAAAAAGATTTTATACAAGACCATATTACAAAAGAATTAGTGGATAAGGATATAGAATCATCATCTGAAACACTAAAATCAGTGATATTAACCTTAGAAAAAAGATATCTAGAAAATGAATATTTCTCTATTTTACAGAAGCATTCTAATGGAGAGAAATTGACTGAAAAAGAAAAGAAACTATTGAAGGATTTTAAAAAATAATATTTTATTATACAAGCGGATAACAAAAATGTTATAGTCACTAAATTAATTATGTCAAAGAGATTTCAATTTACATCTGAAAGCGTATCGCCAGGTCACCCTGATAAATTATGTGATCAGCTTTCAGATACGATTTTAGATAGCGTTCTATCGTCTGATAAACATGCACGGATTGCCTGCGAAGTGCTAGTTAAAGGAAAAAAAGGAAATCCAGGTCAAGTAGTAGTTGGTGGTGAAATTTCAACATCAAAACCCTTAGATTTTGAAAATAAAATAAGAGATGTTATTACGGGAATCGGTTATAACTCTGATGAACTTGGGTTCAATGGAGAATCATGTTCAATATCAACTTTTATTAACCAACAATCAACTGATATAAAAAAAGGAGTAGACAGGGACAATATTCAAAAACAAGGTGCCGGTGATCAAGGGTTGATGTTTGGGTATGCAACTAATGAGACTGAAGTTTTGATGCCAGCTCCAATTTATTATGCGCACCGCTTGGTTGAAAAACAGGCAAAGATATTACAAGATAATTCTGTAGATTGGATAAGGCCTGACGCAAAAAGTCAGATTACTTTTTTGTATGAAGATGGTAAGCCAACACTCGTAGATACAGTTGTTTTATCTACACAACATAATGAAAATATATCCGCTGAAAAAATAGGAGATTTTGTCATTAATCAAATTATAAAAGAAGTAATACCAACTAAATATCTACATGCTAAAACAAAATATTTTGTAAATCCAACTGGCAGTTTTATCGAAGGTGGTCCCATGGGTGACTGCGGACTAACTGGTAGAAAAATAATTGTTGATACTTACGGGGGTATGGCTAGACATGGAGGTGGAGCATTTTCTGGTAAGGATCCATCTAAAGTTGATCGTTCTGCTGCCTATATGTGTCGTTATGTAGCAAAAAATATAGTTGCTTCTGGTATTGCGGAGAAATGTGAGATACAGGTTTCTTATGCTATAGGTGTTGATAAACCCACTTCGATTGCTATAGATACATTCGGTACTGGAAAAATTGATGAAAATAAGATTGTTGATATCGTCCAGAATGTTTTTGATTTAACACCATTTGGAATCATTGAATCTTTAGACTTATTAAACAAAAAATATTTTCCTACATCCGTGTTTGGACATTTCGGAAGAGATGGTTCTAATTTCTCATGGGAACAAGTAGATAAGGTTGATATACTCAAGGAAGAAGCATTTTAATTTATAGGAAAGATAATGAAATCAAAAGAAGTAAAACAAATTTTTAATGATTATAAAGTAGCAGATATTTCACTGTCTGATTTTGGGAAAAAAGAAATAAAGATAGCTGAAACAGAAATGCCAGGTTTAATGAGCCTGCGATCAGAATTTAAAAACAAAAAACCACTTAAAGGCGCAAAGATAACTGGTTGTCTTCATATGACAATACAAACAGCCGTTCTGATTGAAACATTAATTGATTTAGGGGCCGAGATACGCTGGTCTTCATGCAATATTTTTTCTACACAAGACCATGCTGCTGCTGCAATTGCAAGCCAAAATATACCTGTTTTCGCTTGGAAGGATGAAACAGAAAATGAATATGAATGGTGTATAAAACAAACATTAAATGGTCCTGATGGTTGGAAACCAAATATGCTATTAGATGATGGCGGTGATTTAACTGCAATAATTCATGAAAAATATAAGGAATTAGCAAAAGACATAATTGGTGTTTCTGAAGAAACTACGACTGGTGTTCATCGTTTATATGAAATGGCTAAGAATAAAACACTAATGATGCCTGCCATGAATGTAAATGATTCTGTTACAAAATCAAAATTTGATAATTTATATGGATGTAGAGAATCATTAGTTGATGGGATAAAAAGGGCAACTGACACTATGATTGCTGGCAAACTTGTAGTTGTTTGTGGTTATGGAGATGTTGGAAAAGGATCTGCAAACTCACTTAGAAGTCTTGGTGCAAATGTTTTAATTACCGAAATAGATCCTATTTGTGCACTTCAAGCATCAATGGAAGGGTATAAAGTTGTTGAAATCGAAGATCAGATAGAACAAGTAGATATTTTTGTTACAGCGACTGGTAACTTTAATGTAATTAACCATGAACATATGGTCAAAATGAAAAATGGTGCCATTGTTTGTAACATTGGACATTTTGATAATGAAATTGATGTTGCTAGTTTAAAAAAATATAAATGGGAAAATATCAAACCTCAAGTTGACCAAATTATTTTTCCTGATGGTAAAAAAATTATACTTTTAGCAGAAGGGAGATTAGTTAATCTGGGCTGTGCTACAGGACACCCTAGTTTTGTGATGTCATGTTCATTTACAAATCAAGTACTCGCTCAAATAGAGTTGTGGAAAAACTATAAAAATTATAATAATGAGGTATATGTGCTTCCTAAGGAGTTAGATGAAAAAGTTGCATCACTTCATCTAGATAAGTTAGGCGCAAAGATCACTAAACTAACAGATGAACAAGCTAAATACATTGGCATAGGTAAAAACGGACCATTTAAAAAAGACGATTATAGATATTAAAATTATTAAACTTAATACTCTATTTTTAAATCTTCAATATGTCTTCTAAAAAAAAGAACAATTCAAAAAAAATTGTTGAAAGAGATTTAAAGGTATTATGGCATCCTTGTACACAAATGAAGGACCATGAAAATATACCTTTGATACCAATTAAATCTGGTAAAGGGGTCTGGCTCAAAGATTACAATGGTAAAAAATATATTGATGCAATAAGCTCCTGGTGGGTGAATCTTTTTGGGCACTGCAACCCATATATAAATAAAAAAATTGGAACTCAACTCAAAAATTTAGAACATGTTTTGTTAGCTGGGTTCACTCATTTGCCTGCTATTAATTTATCTGAAAAATTAATTAAACTTACTCCAAAAAAAATAACTAAATGTTTTTTCACAGATAATGGTTCGTCTTCAATAGATGCTGCTATGAAAATGAGTTTTCATTATTGGAAAAATATAGGATATAAGAAGAAAAGAAAGTTTATTGCTTTAACTAATAGCTATCATGGAGAAACGCTTGGTTCACTATCTGTCAGCAATATAGACCTTTATAAAAAAACATATAGAGAAATTCTAAAAAATACAATTATGGTTACATCACCGGATTGTTTTTATAAAGATCAAAAAGATTCAGATAAAAAACATACCGCTAAAATGTTTGACGAAATGTTGAATGTGATAGAAAAGAACCATAATGATGTTTGCGCAGTTATTATTGAACCATTGGTTCAGTGTGCTGGGTATATGAGAATGTATCATGAAATCTATCTGTCCATGCTAAGACAGGCATGCACAAAATATAAAATACATTTAATTGTAGATGAAATTGCTGTAGGTTTTGGAAGAACAGGAACCATGTTTGCTTTTGAAAAATCAAATATCACTCCTGATATTATATGTACCTCTAAAGGTATTACAGGAGGATATATGACATTATCCTCCATCCTTACAACTGAAGAGATTTATAATGCCTTCTATGATGAATATACTAAATTAAATGCTTTTTTACATTCACATAGTTATACAGCAAACCCAATTGCATGCACTGCTGCTTGTGCGTCATTAGATTTATTTGAAAAACTTAATACCCTAAAAAACAATAAAAAACTTTCAGATTATATCTATAAAAAGATTTCACACTTAGCTGAACATCCTAATATTGCTGAAGTCCGTCAAAAAGGAATGATTACAGCCGTAGAGATGGTGAAAGATAAATTAAAAAGAACGCCATATAGCTGGAAAGAAAGAAGAGGTATAAAAGCTTATATGTATGGATTAAAAAATAATGTTTTAATTCGTCCTCTAGGTAATGTTATTTATTTCATGCCTCCTTATGTAATTACACCTAAAGAAATTGATAAGGTGATTGAAGTGATTGAAGGTTCTATAAATGAAGCAACCAAATAAACAGCATAGAATATTTATAAATACATCCATTAATATAAATCAAGAAATATGCTGCCCTCAAGAAACTATGCATCATATAAAAAAAGTCCTTAGGGTTAAAAAAAATGAAAAAATCATAATTTTTAATGGTAATGGTGAAGAATTTGAAGGTCATTTAATAAATAGAAAAGATGAAAAAATAAAAATCACAGGACTATTAAAAAAAGCTAACAAAACTGATAAAAAAATAATCTTAGCTCAGTGTATATCTAGCAATAAACATATGGATTTTGCTATCCAAAAGTCAGTTGAAATAGGAATAGATATTATAGTTCCAGTAATATCTATAAGAAGTCAGCCAGGCAATCATCTAAAGAAAAAAGAGCATTGGAAAAAAATTATAATTCATGCTATTGAACAATCACATGGGCTTTTTATACCTGAACTTTTTGAAATAATTGATTTTAAGAAGATTATTTCTCATGAAAAATTCAAAAATTTTCATAAAATATTATTTCACCAATCAGGTAGAAGGATTATTGCTGGAGATTCAGATTCTAATCATATAATTTTTTTGATTGGCCCGGAAGGTGGGTTTGATCATACAGAAATAGAAGATGCAACAAAAGAAAATTGGAATATAATAAGTTTAGGAGATAGAGTTCTTAGAACAGAAACAGCAGCTATAGTGGCACAAACACTATTGAAAGATTTCTAATTATTAAAATGAACAAACAAATTAAAGTAGAATATATAAAAGAGTTTATAGATGAGAGCCTGCATTCTTGTATCATAGATAATCATAATCAAATTGAAACATGGTTTAGAAGGCAATGGATTAAATACCCTCCACCATTTTACAGTTCGATAGATATCAGAAATTCTGGATTCAAAATTGCTCCAATAGATACAAACCTTTTCCCAGCTGGTTTTAATAATTTGAATAAAGATTTTGAGTTTCTTTATATTGCGGCAATACAACATATTTTGGAAAGAGTATCAGAGAACATTTCTAAAATTTTAATAATTCCAGAAAACCATACCAGAAACAAATTTTATCTAAAAAGTTTAGATACTCTTGTAGATTTAATTAAAAAATCTGGTTATGAGGTACGTGTAGCTAGAATACAAAGCGAACAGGCTCTTGAATTAAAAAGTGAAAATATTATTAGAAAAAATGATTATTTACTTCTTGGAGATTACAACCCCGACGTTATTATTCTTAATAATGATTTATCGGATGGAGTCCCTGCTCTTCTTAATGGAATAAAACAGCCGATTTTGCCAGATAAAAATATGGGCTGGTCTAATAGATCAAAGACAATACATTTCGATTATTACAGCGATATAGTAAATAGTTTTTCAAGAATTCTTAATATCGATGGATGGCTATTAGAGCCCCAATTTAGAAATTGTGGAGAAATAGATTTTCAAACTAAGCAAGGAGAAGATTGTTTGTTATATAATGCCAATAAACTCTTCAATCTAATACAAAAAAAATATGATGAATATTCAATAAATGAAAAACCTTATATAATGATTAAAGCAGATTCTGGTACATATGGCATGGGTATAATGAGAGTTGATAACCTAGAAATATTAAAAAACTTAAATAGAAAGCAAAGAATAAAAATGTCAAAAATCAAAGGTGGTAATAAATTAGATAGAGTTATATTACAAGAAGGAATATATTCTTATGAACACTTAAAACCCTCCGACCATGTAGCTGAGCCAGTAATATATTCATTTGGAAGTAATCTTGTAGGAGGTTTTTACAGATTGCATAATATGAAAAATAATTCTGAGAATCTAAATGCACCAGGAATGATTTTTCACCCAATTCCTTTTGAAAATGCATGTTTAACACCTAATACTGATGAAGCAATTTATTCTGAAACAAACAAATTTTATATTTATGGGGTTGTTGCAAGACTTGCAATATTAGCCGCAGCAAAAGAAATCTATAATCTTGGAGATTAGATTGTTTAAATTTGGCTTTATCATGGATCCAATTGAAACAATTAATCCTGAGTGGGACAGTACATTTGCATTAATGTTGGCATTACAAAATAAAGGGTTGATAGAATATATTAAACCAAACAGTCTATGCCTTAAAGAAAAAAAAGTTTTTGCACATTCTTCTATAATTAAAGTTTCAAGAAATAAAAAAAAATATTTTGAAATATCAAAATCTAGACCTGTTAACCTAAATAAATTTGATTGTATATTATTCAGAAATAATCCACCCGTAGATGACAACTATATTCATACAACATATTTGTTAGATCAAGTAGAAACTAATGGGACTTTGATTATCAATTCACCACAAGCTTTAAGAGATTTCAATGAAAAGATTTTGGGAGTTAATTTTATTGAAAAGGAACTTCCTATGATAATAACTAGTAACATTAATACTATTAAAAAATTTATACAGCAACACAAAAAAGTTGTAATAAAGCCATTAAATCTAATGGCAGGGAAATCTATATCCTTAATTAAAAATACTGATAAAAATATTGACAAAATAATTGGAAAGATTACTGATGAAGGGAAAAGACTTGTCATGACGCAAAAATTTATAAAAGAAATTGTCAAGGGTGATACAAGAGTTATTATATATAATGGAATTCCTTATGAAAAAGTACTAGTCAGGTTTCCTCCAAAAAATGATTTTCGTGCAAACTTAGCATATGGTGGAAAATTTTTTATTAGGAATATGCAAAAACGCCATAAAAGTCTTCTAACAAAAATTGCAATTTATTTAAAAGTAAACAGAATTTACCTTGCTGGTGTTGATATGATTGGTGATTATGTTACAGAAATTAATATAACTTCACCATCAGGTATACAAGAGATTGATAAAGCAACTAAGTTTGACCTGAGTAAACAAATAACAAAAGAGTTTATTCATACTTTAAAGACTTACTATAATCATGGATAAAAAAGATTCTACAAATGATGATATGATTCTTTTTGGTGTTGATTTTGGATTAAAAAAAATTGGTATAGCAATTGGTCAAAATGTAACAAAGAGAGCGTCACCCCTTACAATAATCTATAATAAAAAAGATGTTATTAATTGGGATGAATTAGAAAAAATAATTAAAAAATGGTCTCCTAAAGTATTAATAGTTGGTCAACCAGTGGTTAGAAAAGAAAATAATTTTACTAAAGCTCTAGACACTTTCAATAAAGAGTTATCTAAAAGATACGGCAATAGACTGAAGATTATAAAATATTCTGAAGAATATACTACGGAAGAGAGTAAACATATATATAAAGAAATGAGGCAAAATCAGGAAAAAATAAATAAAAAATACCATTTAGATGATCTCGCTGCCTCAATAATCTTGCAAAGCTGGCTTAATGAAAATATGATAAGTTGATAATATGAATTTTGATTATAAAATCCAATTTAACTCAAAAAACCAACTCAAACATCTTCTTAATGTTGAATCACTCAAATTAGAGCATATAAATGAAATTATCAGTCTTGCAGAATACTACGAAAATGAAAAAATAAAAAAGTTCAATGACCTTAATGGTAAAACAATAGCTAATCTATTTTTTGAGCCTAGTACTAGGACGAAAACCACATTTGAGCTGGCTTCAAAAAGACTTTCAGCAGACTTTATAAATATAGATGTCGCTAATTCTTCAACAAATAAAGGTGAATCTGTTCTAGATATGATAAAAACGCTAGAAGCTATGAACTGTGACATGTTTATTGTTAGGCATTCAGTATCTGGTACATCACATTACGTTGCCCAAGAAGTTGATAAAAATATTGCAGTTATTAATGCAGGAGATGGTTCCCATGCTCATCCTACTCAAGCAATGCTTGATATGTATACAATAAAAAAAAATAAAGGTGATTTTCAAAACTTAAATATTTCTATTGTTGGTGATATTTTACATTCAAGAGTTGCAAGATCTACTTTAGCAGCACTCAAAATTCTATCTGTGAAAAATATCAACATGGTTGGTCCAAAAAATTTAATGCCAGAAAATATTAATGAGTTAGATGCAAACTATATACAAAATTTAGAGGAAGGAATAACAGATGCAGATGTTATCATCATGTTGAGATTACAAAAAGAAAGAATGCATGAGGCATTGATTTCTACTGATGAGTATTATAAAACATATGGCCTTACTGAAAAAAAAATAAAGTCTGCCAAAAAAGATGTAATAGTGATGCACCCTGGTCCAATTAATAGAGGGATTGAGATTGACTCAAAGGTAGCAGATGGAAAAAATTCAGTAATCTTAGACCAGGTATCATCTGGAATTGCAATAAGAATGGCTATTATGTCACTAATTTTCAAAAATAGAAAATCGAATTGATGGATATAAATTTTTCTGAAAAATTACAGAATCTTAATCAAGAAATTAAAAAACACCTAAAATGTCCTTATGAAAATTTTAAATTAATCATAGTTACAAAAACACAAGATAATAAAGAAATTTCAGAAATTATTAAGTTAGGACATAAAGTATTTGCAGAAAACTATGTAGAGGAAGCTATAAAAAAGATAGATCATTTCAAAAAAAAAGATTTGGAATGGCATTTTATAGGAAGAATACAATCAAATAAGGTTAAAAAGATTTGCAAGTATTTCGACTGGGTGCAAACTATCTGTTCTGAAAGACATGCAACAATTTTAGATAATGAATGTCAAAAAATGAATAAAAATATGAATATCTGTATTCAGATTAATATAGATAATGAGGAATCTAAATCAGGAATTCAGATTAATAATCTAAATAATTTTATAAAAAATATATCTAGCCTAAAAAATATAACAATTAGAGGCTTAATGGCTATTCCATCAAAAACTAATATTTTGAAGGAGAAGGAAGATTCGTATACTATACTGAGATTAGCATTTGAAAAACTTAATACTGAAATGAAAGACTTTGATACATTATCTATAGGGATGAGCAATGACTATATATGTGCATTACAAAATGGATCTACAATGCTAAGAATTGGTCAATATATATTTGGTGAAAGGAAATGAATAATAATATTGGCATTATAGGGGTAGGCAATATAACACAAATACTACTAAAAAGGCTGATTGATAATAAATTTAAGGGCAAGATATTTATTCATGATATTGATAAAAATAAAAAGAAATATTCAATAGGAAATAAAATAATATTCAAAAAAGATTTGGAAGGATTATTAAGCGATACTGATTTAGTTTTGATTGCTGTAAAACCAAAAGATTATATAAAAATTTGTGCCAATATAAAAAACTTTATAAATTCTAGAACTGTGGTAATGACCTTAATGGCTGGTGTTACATCTAAAAATATTTCAAAGCATCTTAAAAATCCAAAACTTCCAATCATTAGAGTTATGACAAATATTAATGGGAAATTTGGATATGCAGTTACTTTTTTACATCATAATAAACATGTAACTAATAATAAACTTGCCAAAGTTAAAGCTTTTTGGAAAAATTTTGGTTCAGTTAATACTGCTCAATCAGAAATTGAAATGGATAAGGTGACTGCTCTACTTGGAAGTGGTCCAGCATATTTTCTTGAGTTTACTCAATCATTAATAAGAATACTTCAAAATTTTGGATTTTCTAAAGAAAAATCAAATAAATATATAAGTGAACTATTTTTTGGAACAGCCTATCTTTGTAATAATGATATTCGAACTATTGATAAAATAAAACAAACAGTTGCTTCAAAAGGTGGGACTACAGAATCAGCTCTTAAATCTTTAAAAAAAAACAAATTTCAAAAAATACTAGAGAAGTCTATTACTGATGCATTTAAAAGAGCAAAATCTATTAGTAAGGAAAATTAAATGACACCCTATCTTTCAGATCCAGTTTTATTAATAATAGGAACAGCATTAGGGTTTCTAAAGTATATTATGATTTTTAGGCTATTATTTGAAGTTGCAAGTGTTAATTTCTACAATCCTTTATGTCAAGCAGTCGTAAAAATAACTAATCCAATTATCTTACCATTTTCGATAATTTCAATGCGTATAGCTAAATTTGATATTATAATAATCTTGCTTATCATATTTATTTTTGGATTAGAAATAATTTTTCCTTATTTATTCCAAAGCATTGATTTTAATATAATGCATATTTTAATTTACGCATTTGGTTTATTTCTCAAAACTGTTTTAAATATATATTTTTGGTTAATAATTATAGGAGCAATAGCTAGTTGGTTTTTTATGTATAATAATCACCCATTATTTTCTTTAGTGAATGAACTCTGTAATCCATTATACCAACCTGTGAGAAATATAATGCCTCCTATGTCAGGTATTGATTTTTCACCAATCATTTTACTCTTACTAATTCAACTAACAGAGATGTTAATTGTTAGGCCTATTTTTGGATTAATCAATTTCTTCTAGTTATGAATAAAGAAAATACAATTGGCTTAGTTACACCTGAAGTTATGACAGTTCAAGAGAAACTTATTCTCGAATCTGGAAAAACGCTTGATAGTTTTGACATTACTTTTGAGGTTTATGGGAAACTTAATAAAGATAAATCAAATGCTGTTCTTATTTGTCATGCTCTTTCTGGCAATCACCATGTTGCAGGGTATCATGATGGTGATGAAAAACCTGGATGGTGGGATAACATGATAGGCCCAAATAAGCCAATCAATACTGAAAAGTTTTTTGTTGTATCTTTAAATAATTTAGGAGGATGTCATGGTTCAACTGGTCCCACAAGTATGGATCCTAAGACTAAAAAATACTTTGGCTCTAATTTTCCAATAGTAACTGTTGGAGATTGGGTAAATGTACAAAAAATATTAATGGATCATTTAAAAATACCCTATTGGCAAATCATAGTAGGTGGAAGCCTTGGTGGAATGCAATCTTTTCAATGGGCTATACAATATCCTTCACTAATTAAAAATTCAATAATTATTGCTGCTGCACCGCGTTTGACAGCTCAAAATATAGCTTTCAATGAAGTAGCAAGGCAAGCAATTATGAAAGATCCGAATTGGCATGGCGGAAATTATCTCGAAAAAAATACATCTCCTGAGCAAGGATTAGCATTAGCAAGAATGTTAGGCCATATAACATATTTATCGGATGAGTCTATGGGAGAAAAATTTGGTAGGGACTTAAAAAAATCAAAATTAGGGTTTGATTTTGACGTTGAGTTTCAAATAGAAAGTTATCTTCGATATCAAGGCGAAAAGTTTGTTTCATCTTTCGATGCAAATACATATCTATTAATGACAAAAGCTCTTGATTATTATGACCCATTGAAAGATTTCGGTGAAAAATTTTATGAAAGATTAAGAGAAACAGATTGTAAGTTTTTAGTAGTTTCTTTTACCTCAGATTGGAGATTTCCACCAGTGAGATCAAGAGAAATTGTAAAAATGTTACTGCATTCCGAAAAAAATGTTAGTTACTCTGAAATTATTTCTGGTGGCGGGCATGATGCTTTTTTGATGGAAAATAAAGACTATTTTCAGATTATGAGATTTTTTATAGATGAGGTCCATAACAGTGTTTAGGAAAGATTTACTGTTAATAAGCTCCTGGATAAAACCATCCACAAAAGTTTTAGATTTAGGTTGTGGTGATGGAGAGCTTTTAAAAATTTTGAGACAAGAATATCATGTACATGGCTATGGTATCGAAAATGATATTGAAAATATAAAAAAATCAATTGAGAATGGAGTCAATGTGCTTCAAATAGATTTAGATTCTGGATTAAATGATTTTGAATCAAAATCTTTTGATTATGTAGTATTGGCTCAATCATTGCAGGTTCTTAAGGATCCAAAAAAATTAATAGATGAAATGCTTAGAGTTGGAAATGAAATAATTGTTTCTTTCCCAAATATGGGCCATTGGTCTTCACGACTAAGTCTTATGCTCAAGGGGTCAATGCCAGTAACAGAAAATTTGCCTTATTCATGGCATGAGACTCCAAATATCCATTTATGTACGATTAAAGATTTTATATTATTTTGTGAAGAAAATAATTATAAAATATTGGAAAAATCTATCACAACCATAAATCAAAAAAATAGCTTTCTTATAAAAAAATTTCCTAATCTATTTGGAGAAATAGCAACATTTAGAATTGAATAATTAGCGTATTTTTGCTTTTATGAAATCTTTATGCTTCACATATAACAATTCAGCTATCTTTCTGATAGTATAATCTTCATATTTATCTATAACCTGATCAGCAAAAGCAACATCCCAAAGATTTTCCATAAGTTTCTTTTTATCTGAGTAAGTACAGGAATCATTTATTTTTGAGGTCCACTCATAAAGGGAAATTATTTCTTCACTTTTAGTATTAGCTATACTTAAAAGTAGAGTAGTTTGTTCATCAGATAGGTCAAAGTTTTCCTTACTAATTGAAAGTATTTTCTGTTTTTCTGCATCATCAAATTTATCATCTGATTTAGCTACTTCGATAAGCAATATACAAGTCGCTAAAACTAAATGATCATCAAATGAATTTAAAGTTTTTTCTGTAACTTGCGAATTACTTGATGAGACCTTTTCAAGTAAACTTGATAAAAATTTCATCAGCAGTTTTTTAGTTAAAGGTTTGTTTTAAGGAATAAATACCACTATTGTCATATTCATTAAAGAAAATTTCAACAAATGGATGATCTATAGGATCCGTACTAGCGTCACGTAATAAATTACCTTCAGCGACATAAGTTTCATTGCCTTGTCCATGCACAAGAACATGGTACCATGGTTTATTTTTATCCGGTCTCGATTTGGCAACACTCTGATACCATTCATCGGTTCCTTGAAAATAAGGATCTGCGTCCACTATTACCCCTCTATATCCAAATTTTGAATGATATACTATTTGCCCTAGTCTGAATCTGGCTTTTTGTTTATAAGGGTTTTCCATAATCTAATTATAGTATTTTGTTGGAGATATTAAAAGAATATTAGTTTATTTTCTAAAATTGGCTAACTATATAGTAAAGTTACATTTAATCTTCTATCTACAAAATTATTCTTGAAGTTATATTTGTCTGTAGCATGGAATAATTTTGAGTTAAAAATTACAGCCCTATTTTCCCTGTAAGGTATCTTTATTTCTTTAGCATTATTCTCATTTAACATTTTTTCGATATCAGAACTATTTTTGATATAATTGTAATCTTCAAAGCCCCAATCTTTTTTTGGGAATTTATCCCAAATTATTAATCCACCATTTTTACTATTTAGATTAGATTCTTCAGGAGTTATCCAAAAATTAACATTCACCTTGGCTTCATCCGCATGAACATTTATTCCATCATAATCACTATCATATTTATATATCCAAGCTTCAGTTAAGTTTAAATTTTTAAATATTTTTTGAAATGTAGTTTTGAGATTATGTGTTAATTCTAATATAAAAGTATTAGATAGTCCTTTTTCAAGAAAAGCACCAATATATCCATTTTGATATGGATATTTAAAAATATTAGCTGATAAACAAAATTTCTGTAATTCATACAATGCTTCTTGGTTTAAAAAATTATCTACAACAACGACTTCAGGAGATGATTTTTTATAATCTGATTCTATTTTTGAAATATCATTGTCTATATTTATAAAATTCCCCTGAACGTGTTTGGGCGGTTTATTATAAAATTGTTTTAGTAGCTTTAATTTAACTTCATTATTTATTTCTTCCCCATTGAAAGTCCCTTCTTTAATTTTTTTATATTGTTTTCTTAAAAAAGTATAATGCTCACTACTAAATTTTGTGTTTCTTATTCCATCAGGGTCGCCATCAATATATGTTAACTGTTCAAATTCATGCTTAATCATTGATTTAATAGCATGAATATTACTCAATTTCTCTAAATCATTTTTTAAAAAATTTGATTCAGAGCTTGTTATTGAGTTTGATTTTTTAAAATACTTATCAGCTTCTTTGGTCTTACCTAACCAAAGTAATGACAAAGCTAATTTAATACAAGTTTCTGGACTGTTTGGGTTTGTTGAAAGTGATTTCTTAAAACATTCAACCGATTTATGGATCAATTTCTCATCATTAGAGTCCTTAAATTTCAACTGATAAACTTCCCCTAATAAATGGTTGGCATAAAAATTTTTTTTATCAATTTTAAGGATACTTTCATAAATCTTATTTGCCTTGTCTAATAATCCCTCATCATGAAGTTTAAGTGCAGAATTTAATAATGTGTTTATATTTTCAATATTCATAATATTTTGGCCAGGGACAGAATCGAACTGCCGACACGAGGATTTTCAGTCCACTGCTCTACCAACTGAGCTACCTGGCCTATTATACTATTTATCTTTTGGCACAAAACCTTCTGGGACTTTAGATCCATCACCAAAAAGAAACTTTTCCATTTCTTCTTCTAAGAATTTTCTAGCCTTAGGGTCAACTGGAGTTAATCGCATTTCATTTATTAACATTGTTTGATGATTCACCCACATATTCCAAGCTTCAGCAGAGATTTCATTCATAATTTTTACGCCAATTTCACCCGGATAAGGCTGATAATCTAGAGCTTCAGCTTCCTTTTTTAATTTTGCACAGGTTATAATTTTAGCCATAATTAATGTTTGAATAAACTTAAAATCTTTTCTTGAAACTTTGGTGTACCATATTCAATATCAGATAGATTATACCAATTATCATCACTAAGGATAAGCTTTTTATTTGATTTAACTTCAAACAACCTTACTTTGAATGTAAAACTAATATGCGATAATTTATGTATAAAACTCCCAGATTTTAAATGCAAATCTCCTTTTAGATTTTTTTGTTTTAACCATAATGACATTGCTTTTTCATCTGAAAATAGAGGTGATGAATACAAACCTTTCCATAGCCCATCAAATGAAATTTTTTTCATATAAAATTTTTTTTGATTATTAATGATTAGTGCGGTCCAGATATTCTGATTCCGAATAGGATTAACTTTTTTAATTTTAGGTACTTCAAAGGAATTATTTTTAAAAGATTTACAGTTTTTTTGTATTGGGCAATCATAACAAATTGGGTTTGTTTTTTTACATATAAGAGAACCTAAATCCATCAAAGCCTGATTAAAATCAGATGCTCTATCTACAGGTAATAATCTTTCAGAGTATCCCCATAATTTATTTTCTATATTCTTATTATAAATATGTGAATTAATTCCATATAATCTAGATAATAATCTTTTTATATTTCCATCTAAGATAGGTAAATTATCAATTTTTGCAAATGTTAAAATAGCTGATGCAGTTGTTCTTCCAATCCCAGGAAATTTTATTATCTCATCATAATACTTAGGGAAAATCCCATTGAATTGAGTAGATATTATTTGTGCTGTTTTATAAATATTCTCCGCTCTTCTATAAAAACCTAATCCACTCCATGATTTTAATACCTCATCAAGACTAGATCTAGAAAGTTTTTTTAAATTTGGATATTTTTTAATAAAAGAATTAAAATAAGGGATTACAGTTGAGACTTGTGTCTGCTGTAACATTATCTCAGATATCCATATCTTATAGATATCGGTACTTTTCCAAGGAAGGTTTTTTCTACCATTTTGATCGTACCAATTCAACACTTTAGTGCTAATAGATAATCTCTTACTAGAAAGGCAATTTGATTTTTTCTTTAAGATCATCTTGTATCTTTTCAATTAATTTATCTTTGAGTGGGCTTATGATCTCATTAATAATTATATCTTCGAGGTCTATAGAGATTTTTAAATCATCCATTTTTCCTTGTATGCGTATAGGTAATACTTTCCCATGTAAGTCTTGAGGATAATGATCCTTATATACCCCTTGTCGTAGACTCTTTTGATCCCTCAGTCTTCCTTCCATATTAAATGAGACTTCTTTACTAACAAGATTAATTACACCCGTACCTCTTGCTTGTAGTAATTCTGACTTTATTTCTATATCGTTTATTTGCATATTTTCATTTATAATTTTTGCTGTGGAGTATAAATGATAAATTTTAGTACTATTAACTTCATTAAGTGTAGAAAATTTTTTAAATTTTATTAATGAATAAGTTTTCATAAGAATTTCATCGATATTTACTCCATAATAAATAAGATTGCTGGCAGCAACTTCTTCTGCATCAATTATCTGATTCATAAGGTTCTCTTTAGATATTGCAATTACTGCTTCTTCTATATCAACAATTTTTTTATTAGGAGTTATACTATCATCTATAATTTTTATTTCCTTCATTGAAATGCTAGGGTTTGGATCATAACTCCAAGCTGTGCTGTTATATGTAAATTTATACTGTATTTTAGACGAAATATATTCTCCAATCTCATCTTTGAATGAATCTGGATTAAAGAAAAAGATAGTATATATGAATACCAAGAGTATAAATAAAGTAATAAAAGATATGAAATATTTGATAGTTTTTTTCATTTTTTATATTTGTAATCTCCAGATTTTCCTCCAGTTTTTTCTATTAGCTTTATGTCAGAAATTATCATTGCTTTATCTAAGTACTTACACATATCATAAATTGTCAGTAAACTTACTTGCGCTGCCATCAAACCTTCTATTTCTACGCCGGTTTTCCCAACAGAAGTAACTTCAGTTATGCATTCAATTTGATTTTTTTTATTATTAATTTCAAAATTTATTTTTACATTTGATATATCTATAGGGTGAGCAAGTGGAATTAGTTCTGATGTTTTTTTCGCTGCCTGTATTCCAGCTACTCTAGCTACAGACAAAACATCTCCTTTTTTGTTTGTATTATTTTTTATTGCAATAATAGTCTCATTAGATACACATATAAACCCAGATGCGATTGCTTTTCGTTTAGTTATATCTTTATCAGCAACATCAACCATCTGTACATTGCCTTTTTCGTCAATATGATTATTTTTTTTCATTTTTTTATATTATTGGTGCTTTTTTAATTTTACAATATTACTCTGTAATTTATTAGACATATATGAAGATTATTCTTGCCTCTAAAAATAACGATAAGATCGAAGAAATCAAAAAGATTCTAGATAAAACTAGTATTGAACTTATTACCTGGCGTGATACTGCTTTTCCAGATGTAGAAGAGACAGGCAGTACTTTTGTAGAAAATGCACTATTGAAGGCAAAAAGCGCATCTCAAGCTACAGGACTAGGGTCTATTGCAGATGATTCAGGGATTGAAGTTGACTACCTTGATGGCAAACCAGGTATAAAGTCAGCCAGATACGCTGGTGAAAATGCTTCAAATGAAGATAATAATACAAAACTATTAGATAAGCTGCTTAGTGTGCCTTTTGAGGAGAGAAAAGCATCATACAGGTGTGTAATAGTCTATATGAGGTTCCCAGGAGACCCCTATCCATTCATATCGTTTGGGTCCTGGGATGGATATATTGGATTGCAACCAAAAGGTAAAAATGGATTTGGCTATGATCCAATCTTCTATTTACCTAAATATAAACTAACATCTGCTCAAATCAGTTCCTCTGAAAAAAATAAAATTAGTCACCGCGCCCAAGCTCTTTCAAAACTAGAAGAATTTTTTAAAAAAACTTAAAAAAATAAGCTCAAAATGTTGGAACTCTTCTAATATAATAAACTTATGCTTTTTAGAAAATATAAACCCCTGATTTTGTTTATTTTAGCTTCTTCTCTATTTTTAGGGTGTGCTAAAAATCCAGTATCAGGAATGCCTGATTTTGTAACTATAACTGAACAACAAGAAATTAGTATGGGAGCATCATATCATTCCAAAATTCTTGAAGAGAATAAAGTTATAAAAAATATTGAGCTTAATAATTATTTTAAAGATTTAGGGGAAACTATTGCCAAAAATAGCCATAGACCCGAATTAAACTGGAAATTTACACTTATTGATAATCCACAATTTAATGCTTTTGCAACACCAGGAGGATATGTTTATTTTTATAGGGGCATTCTTCCATATTTTAATTCAGAAGAAGAATTGGTTGGTGTTATAGGGCATGAGATAGGTCATATAACAGCGAGGCATGCAGTAAGAGGAATGAGTACAGCTCAAGTTACAAATATTTTAATTGGTATAGTAGCATCCAGAGTCCCAGGTAGTGGACTAACTGATAATGCATTTAATCTCTTAAACATGGCAATTAATAGAGGGTATAGTAGAAAATATGAACTTGAGGCTGACCAACTGGGAAAAGAATATTTATTAGCATCTGGTTATAATCCTTATGCAATGAAAGCTTTTTTGCAAGTTATGAAAGATAGGGATGATTTAGAAAGAAAAATAGCAGAATATGAAGGAAGGGAACCAATGGTAGGCTACCATGGAATTTTTTCTACCCATCCAGATACAGAAAAAAGATTAGAAAAAGTTATAACTGAAAAAGAATATCAAATTAATAAAAAAAGTAAAAACAAAGAAAAGTTTTTAAAAATGATTGATGGGCTAGTTTATGGATCAAGCCCCGAAGAAGGTTATGTAAAGAATAATGTATTTTACCATTCTGATTTAGCCATTAAATTTAGTTTTGATGATTCTTGGTCTCTACAAAATAATCCAACCAATATTATTTTAAATAAAGATGATACTAAATTAGTTATAAATTTAGAGGAGCTTTTAAAAGATGACTTAGAGAATGGACTAACACCAAAAAAATTTCTTGATGATGGTATTAGCAAAACTTCATTCTTGGAAAGAAATGAATTACTTGAAAATCAAGAATTTAATTTTAATGAGCTTATTGGTCATACCATGTTGTATAAATCATCTAGCGCATTTAATGAAAAATATAAAAGATTTACAGCCATATTTGATGTCAAAGAAAAGAATCTAAAACCAAAAGTTTGGATATTTGTTTCTCAAAGTCCTGACATCTCAGGTGATTCTTTCGCCAAACAGATAGTAGAGACGTTTTCAAAAATGTCTGATGTCGAAGTTAAAAATTCAAAAGGACTCCGAATAAAAGTAATAAGATTCAGGACTGGTATGAGCTACGAAAGTTTGGCTAAACAATCGCCACTTGGTAAGTTTGCCGAAGATAAGCTTAGGCTACTAAACGGTCATTATCCTAATAAAAACCCAAAAGTTGGGGACCTCATAAAGATTGTACAATAAAAAAAATAAAGATATTGCATATGCTGTAGATACAACTGGTTTTGTGCTTAAGTATTGGTTTGCAATGCCTCAAATTCAAACTAAAAACTATGAATCGATTTCAGCTTTTCTTGGTTTCTGTACTTTCTTTCTCAAACTGCTCAAGAAAGTAGATCCAAGATTTATTACTTGCGCATTTGATGAAAGTTTAGGAAGCTGCTTTAGAAATAAGATTTTTCCAGATTATAAAAAGAATAGAGAGAGTGCTCCACACGAGCTAAAAATCCAATTTCAATTATGTAGAGAATTTTTAAATTTGATTGGAGTCAATAATCTTGCAAGCAATAAATATGAAGCTGATGATATAATAAATACATTATCTATAAATAATCGGGAGGCTGGAATCTCTAATATAGTGCTAACTAATGATAAAGATTTATTTCAAATAATATATGAGAATGATGTTTGGTGGAATTTAAATGATAAAAAATATAGTCATAAAGATTTGGAAAAAAAACTCAATTTTTCTCCACAAAATCTCCCCGATTTTTTAGGTTTGATGGGAGACTCTGTTGACAACATACCTGGTGCACCAGGAATTGGTGAAAAAACTGCTTCCATTTTAATTAATAAGTATAAAAATATAGATAATATATTTGATAACATAGATTCAATTACGTCCGATTTGGGGAAAAAATTTCATAGATATGTAAATATAATCACTGAAAATAAGGATATAATTTGCTTATCGAAAAAACTTTCTACGTTGGTATATATTGATACTATAAAAAAAGATAATAAATTAATTGAAAGACAAAAAGTTGATCTTGGAAAAATTGATAGTTTTTTGATAAAAACAGGAATGAAGTCTGGGCAAAAAGATTCTTGGATTAGCCAAATAAAAAACTTATGTGAGGTTATATGAAAAAAAATGTCTTCTATGCTCAATCCGGTGGTGTAACTCCAGTAATTAATGCTACAGCATTGGGATTAATTAAATCAGTAATAAGTGATAAAAAGAACTTTGGAAAAATATTTGCTGGCAAGAATGGGATAATAGGGGCTTTAAAAGAAGAATTAATTGATATTTCTAAAGAAGATTTGAGAGAATTGGAAAAATTAAAATTTACACCTGGTGGAGCTTTTGGTTCTTGTAGGTTAAAGCTTAAAGATCCAATCAAAAATAAAAGAGAGTTTCAGAGAATACTTGAAGTATTTAATGCTCACAACATTGGTTATTTTTTTTATAATGGTGGTGGAGATTCACAAGATACCACACTTAAGTTATCACAGTTCTTCAAATCAATGAATTATGATATTAAATGTATCGGCTTGCCTAAAACTATTGATAATGACTTACCAATAACTGATAACTGTCCAGGTTTTGGAACTGCTGCAAAATATATTGCGGTTTCTACGTACGAAGCATCACTAGATGTTGCCTCAATGGCAGAATCATCTACGAAAGTATTTATTTTAGAAGTCATGGGCAGACATGCTGGTTGGTTAGCTGCAGCTTCTGGAATTATAAAAACAACTGATGCTGATGCACCACACATTATTTTGTTACCAGAAGTTATATTCAATTCAAAGAAATTCCTTCAAAAGGTTGATCAAATAGTTAAAAAAGAGGGTCACTGCGTAGTTGTTACGTCTGAAGGGATTAGAGATAAGAAAAAAGAATTTGTATCAAGTAGTAAAGATAAAGATAGTTTTGGTCATGCACAACTTGGAGGCGTAGCACCAAAACTTGCTGCATTAGTAACTACATCTCTAAAACATAAAGTACATTGGTCAGTATCAGATTATCTACAGAGAGCATCGCGACATATTGGTTCAAAAATTGATGTTAGCCAAGCATTTGAATTAGGAAAGAAATCAATCCAATTTGCTAAACAAGGAAGAAATGAAATTATGTTGACTATAAAAGGAAAAAAGAAAAATGGTAAATATGCTTGGTCCATTGGATATACAGAATTAAAAAATGTTGCTAATAAAGAAAAGACATTACCATCAAACTACATTAGCTCAGATAATTTTGGTATTACAAATAAATGCAAAGAATATATACTTAATTTAGTAAAAGGAGAAGACTATCCAACATATAAAAATGGTATACCAAAATATGCTAAATTAAAAAAAATTTTAATTAAGAAAAAATTAAAAAAATTTCTTCTTTAAAATTCTTGCTCTTTAGTAAGAACAATATCTTCTAATAAATCAATAAAGCTACTATCATCATTTAAACAGTTTATGAAATTATATTTTTTTCCATTTGCATCTAAAAAAATATCTTTTGCTTCTTCCCCAACCTCTTCCAAAGTTTCCAAACAATCTGATACAAATCCTGGACAAAAAATTTGTATATTCTTTATTCCCTCATCAGGTAGTTCTTTTAATCTTTCAGATAAATATGGTTTTAACCACTCAGACGTTCCTAATCGAGATTGGAAAACTACTTCATAACTTTTTTTCTGTAATTTTAATTTAGCAGCAATAAGTTCAGAAGTTTTATAACATTGTTCTTCATAAGGTTCATCGGGACCAATATAAGATTTTGGGATTCCATGGTAAGAAAATAATAACTTATCAGGGCTCCCATTATTTTCTTGAAATTTTTTTATTTTATTTGATATAGCTTCTATATAAAGATTATGAGTATGGAAATTAGATAAAAATTTATTTTTTGGGAATACTTGTTTAAATTTATTAATTTTTTTATGTATAGATAAAGTTGTTGTAGTTGAATACTGTGGAAATAGAGGTATATAAATTATTTTTTTAAAACCATTATTTTTTAATTTTTTAATTGCTGAATCAATTGAGGGCACTCCATATCTCATAGCTACTTCAATATGATATTTATTAGGATTATTTTCTTCCATTCTTTTTTGTAAAGATTTTGATTGGTCACAAGTATTAAATAATAATGGTGAACCTCTTTCGGTCCAAACCTGTTTATATAATTCTGCGCTTTTCTTAGATCTGAAAGGTAAAATGAAACTATATAAAATTGGCAACCAAATTAATCTCGGCAGCCGTATTACATCTTTATCCGAAAGAAACTCTTTTAAATATTCTCTAACTTCTTTTTCTTCCGGTTTCTCGGGTGTCCCAAGATTGATCAGAAGAACAGCTGTTCTTCCATTTAAATCATTTTTCATGAATAGATTTTAACCAATATTAGCCTATTTTATATCTCTCAAAGATTGGGCTAGATTTAGGAATATGAGACATTAAGAATTCCATTTGATCTGCCAAAATTTTTCTACCTTTCAAAAGTATATATTCCACTCTAGAAGGGATGAATGGAATTGCTATCAAGAGCATTTTAGCATCTTCGGGAGTCTTTCCACCTTTTGCATTGTTACATCTCCTACAAGCGGTCACTACATTTGTCCATATATCCCTACCCCCATGGGATAAAGGAATAATATGGTCACGTGATAGCTCTTTTTTTACAAATTCGTTACCACAATACATGCAATGATGATTATCTCTTTTAAACAAGGTCTCATTGTTTAGGGTTGGCGTAAATGAAGAATAATCAAATTTACCTACATTACGTGTAGCTACAATAGAGTTCAGTAAAATTTTGCTTTGTTGACTTGCTATCCTATTAAAACCACCACGTATTAGTAGCGAGGATGTCCCGCACTCATAAGAAACTTGGTCGTTACAGTATAACCTAACGGCATCTTGATAATTAATCCATCCCGTAGGCCTACCTGCGGAATTAAGCCGTAATATTTGCTGTTGAGTAATCATAAACTTAGATTATAGCGATTCAAATCAACATAACAACTTACTATTGCAGGCAATTGCGTCAGCAAAATGAAGAATTAATAAAATTTTTATAGATTCTTGAGTGGGTTTTGCTTAAAAATGGGGCAAATTCTTAAAAAAACCTAGGTTTATTAACATTTTTTTTTAGCTGCAATAAAACATTGCTTTAAATTCAAATATGAAGAATAGGGAAAATATTTACTCTATAACTAATTGAAATATATACAATTTTTAAAATTGATTATAAATTGAACAATCCAAACAACTCTAGTAGTCAGAATAGACATTGACAAAAAGTCTCTAGTTATCCACAATTTTTTCCACAAAATCTGTGGATAATTTATTTACAATCAAATTTTCAACAATAGGAAATATTGCTTCTAAATGTATAATTAAATGATGTCTTATTCAGTCAAAGTTGCCTTAAATTTACCGATATATCATACATTTGATTACATACTACCTGAGAGTACAAATCGAGCGATTCCAGGCATTAGAGTCGAAGTACCATTTGGACAAAAAAAAATGACCGGCATCATAGTCTCCGCTGATAATCAGCCATTTGATGCTAGCGCAAAGACAAAATATAAACTAAAAAAGATCTCTAATCAGATTGATGAAAACCCAATAATTGGAAAAGATATAATGGATATATGTATTTGGGGCTCCAATTATTATCAACATCCGATTGGGCAAGTATTATTTAGCTCATTACCATCTATGCTTCGTAAAGGACAGGTCATAGATGAGTATAAATTTAAAAAATACTTATATTCAATAGATACTAGGACAAATATAAATGAACTTAATAATAAACCTGCGCAAAAAAAATTGTACCAATTTATTAAGAGTAAAAAAAATGTATCTATAGAAGATTTAAAAGGAGTTTCTAATGATTTGAATATTTTCAAAAAACTAAATGAAAAGGGGTTTATTAATAAATTCGAATATACAAAAGAAAATAATAATAATCAACTTAAAATAAATCTTAGCTCAGAACAATCAAATATTTTTGAAAATATAAAATCAGACTTAAATTCATTTAATAGTTTTCTAATAGAAGGGGTAACTGGTAGTGGTAAAACAGAATTATACATAAAAATATCTGATTTTATAGCTTCAAAAAAAGGTCAAATACTAATAGTTGTTCCAGAAATAAATCTTACCCCTCAAACTTTAAATAGATTTAAAAAATATTTGAAATTCAATGTGGATAGCTATCACTCATCATTAACAGAAAGTGAAAAACTGAAAATATGGCTAAATACTAAAAATGGAAATCTTGATATTATAATAGGGACAAGATCATCAGTCTTTCTCCCATTTAAAAATTTAAAAACAATAATAATAGATGAGGAACATGATTTATCTTTAAAACAACAAGAAAAATTTAAATATCATGCCCGTGATTTATCTATTATGAGGGCGAAAAATAGTAATGTACCAATAATACTCGGAAGCGCTACCCCATCATTTGAAAGTTTATATAATTGTGAGAATAAAAAATATAAACATTTAGAATTGAGAAAAAGGTTTTTTTCAACATCTTTGCCAAAGATTTTACTCGTTGATTTAAATAAAGATACTCCTGATGAAGGCTTATCATCAGAACTAGTTAAACAGATGAATCAACAAATTAAAAATAAAGAGCAAACATTATTGTTTATCGGAAGAAGAGGCTTTAGTCATACTCTCCTG
>CEUZ01005902.1_pt1 | contig 37994 bp, 43 predicted proteins | sample 361511 | NCBI WGS metagenome assembly CEUZ01 (sample SAMEA2622822, study PRJEB7988) | marine metagenome | biome: marine biome (ENVO:00000447); feature: surface water layer (ENVO:00002042); material: "saline water (ENVO:00002010), including plankton (ENVO:xxxxxxxx)" | depth 5 m | reverse complement strand
GTTGGAGGTGATAGCTGCCAAGCAACACATCTTGGTGTAATTGTTTCTGGAGCAGTTTGTGCAAAACACAATGACGGAACTGAACTAACTTATAAAGCTGGAGACGCATATTCTATTCAACCTGGACATGATGGATGGGTAGTAGGAAATGAGCCGGCTGTTGTTTATGAGTTTCACGGAATGTGGGGGGAATAGTGTCAATAATAGAAAAAATGTCAAAAATAGTAAATGAGGGTGATACAGCAGGTGCTGAAGAATTAATTCATGATGATTTTAAATTTTTAATGCATGCATCAGGAAAAAATTTAACTAAAAAAGAAGTTGTTAGTTGGATTGGAATGAAAGATGTAAAAAAAAATAATGTCAGAGTACTTTTTGAAAATGATAAAGTGGGTTTTGAACATGCAATGGTTACTTTTAATGATGGAAATAAAGAAGCTGTGATGTCTTATTATAAATTTAAGGACGGCAAAGTTACACATCAAGAAACAGGAGCAACCAAACTTTCAAAGTAAATGAAAAAATATATTAAATTTGCAATTTATTTCACAATTTACATTATATTAGTATTTCTTTTAGGTATCTATTTTTATACAAATGGTATTGGTTTTCTTTAATGAATAGGACTATTTAGAAATTGGCTTTAATATTTTTAAAGTTTTTTTATGAATATTTCTATTTGCTGACGCTAAAATATTCCCAGCCTTGACCGCACTATTATTATTCCAAGTTGAAACTATTCCGCCTGCAGCTTCAATAATTGGAATTAAAGGGTGGATATCCCAAATTTTATTTAAACATTGTATAACAATATCAAGTTTGCCTTCTGCTAAATGAGCATAACTTAAAGCATCAGAACAAGGAAACTGCATTAACTTTAAAATTTTTGGAATTTTTTTTTGTTGATTAAGTTTTATGCCACCATGAAAAGCAGCTGCCAATTTTATATTTGAAAAAGATACTTTTTGATTAACTTTTATTTTTTTTCTTTTTTTGTTCTCGATTACGTAAGCAAGCTTATTTGAATAATTAAGATAATATTTTTTAAGCACTGGAAAATTTGCAAGGCCTAAAACTGGGTAGCCTTTATAATTTAAAGATACTAGATTGCTCCACGTTGGGTTGCCTATTACAAATGAACGTGTCCCATCTATTGGATCAATTATCCAAGTAAAATTACTTTTAGATTTTTTTAATCCGAATTCTTCACCTTTTATTTGATGTTTTGGAAATTTTTTTAAAATTTTTTTTCTTATAAATTGTTCAAATGCTCTATCAGCACTTGTTACAGGATCATATCCTCTACCCTTTTTTTTATTTGAAATTTTAAAAGGTTTATTAAGTTTTGAAAAATAAAATCTGGTTAAATCTTCGGCTAGATTATTCAAAAAATTCGCATAAAGCTTATATTCTTTAGGTTTTAAAATGATCATTTAACAAACTCTTACTATTTAATTTATGTTGATTAAAGCTTAATTTTAAATAATTCTCTAAATATATGAAAATCGAAGTTAATAATAATACAATAATTTTTATAAACAGTAATAAAAAAACTGAAATTCATCCTTTGTGGCTTCGTGAAAGAGTAAGCAATAAAGAATATTTAGACCACAAAACTGAACAAAGACTTTTTGATCCATCCTTTCTTGAAAATATTAAAATTGAAAACGCAATAATTAAAAGAAATATCCTTGAATTAACTTTCAGTGATGGCGTACAGTCTAGATTTTATTTAAATAAATTAAAGTCTGAATTTCTTGATACAAATAATTTACTAAATACTGTTAAAGTAAATCTATGGGACTCATCTCTTAAGAAAGTTCCTAAATATATATTTAAAAAAAACTTTTTTGAAAGTAAAGAAATGTATAATTTGTTAATATCATTTTATAAATATGGTTTTGTAATAATCAAAAATCTTCCTACTAAAAATAATTTTATTGTAAATTTTGCTAACTCAATAGGCACTATAAGGCCAACCAACTTTGGAGAATTTTTCAATGTAAAGTCTTTGCCTAATCCAAATGACCTAGCCTATACCTCTCTTCCACTCTCACCTCATACGGATAATCCATATCGTAAACCTGTTCCATGTATTCAACTATTACATTGTATTGAAAATGAAGTTAGTGGCGGTTTTTCAACTTTAGTCGATGGATTTAAAGTAGCCCAATATCTAAAAAAAAATAAACCTGATTTTTTTAAAATTTTAACAAAAATAAAAGTTAAATTTAAATTTACTGATAAAAAAGTTGTTTTAGAAAATGATGGTCCACTAATTGAATTAGATGAAAATAATAATTTAAAACAAGTTAGGTTTAGCACTAGATTAGATTTTGTGCCTCTTTTAAAAAAAGATAAATTAGAACTTTACTATAAAGCTCGAAAAAAAATTTCAGACCTTTACAATTCAGATAAATTTAAAATTCAATTTAAATTAATGCCTGGTGATCTTTTAATGATGGATAATCATAGGTTATTACATGGCAGAACTTCATTTAACCCTAATGAAGGAAAAAGATATTTACAAGGTTGTTACATTGACTACGACAGTAGTGAAGGAAAACTTAGACATTTAAAAAGAAGTTTTAAATATTAAGATATTTTTTTTATTTGATCTTCTGCTTCTTTCACAGATTTTTCATAATCTATAGCCATTTGATCAGCCGCAATTATATTTATATTTTTTATTCCAAAAAAATTCAAAACATGAACCAACCATGGTGTTAAAAAATCTTCTTTACTATTTATTTTTGTTCCTCCAGAAGTGATAATTAAATAAACTTTTTTATCTTGTAATAAACCTATTCTTCTTCCATCTTTATTATACTTAAATGTTTGTTCAACTCGTGCTGCTAAATCTGACCAAGCTTTTAATGTTGCTGGGGGTCCAAAATTATAAATTGGAGCTGAAATAATTATAATATCGCTTTCTTTAAGTTCTAAAACAAGTTTATCAGATAGTTCAAACATCTTTTTGTGTTGTTCTGTTCTTTCATTTACCGGAATTTTCATGCCGGATTCTGTCAAGCCAGAAACAAAAAGCATTTCATCATCAAGATCTCTGTATATAATTGTATCACCAGGTTTTTTAATTTTTTCAATTAATTTTTTAGCTAAAGCTCTTGAAGTAGAGCCTTTTTTTCTAGCACTAGAGTCGATTTGATAAATTTTCATAAAATTACAATTATCCGAAATTCTGCATAAATGGAAAGATATTTAAAATATAATAACCAAGAATTTGTAATTGATTGGTTAAAATTAAAAATCCTGTTATCAAAAGTATAAATCCACCAATTTTTGAGACTAAATTAATATTTTTTTTAAAATTTTTAGAAAATATTAAAAATTTCTGTATTAAATAACCAGATAATACAAATGGTATAGCTAAGCCTAATGAATAAGAAGTTAATAAAAATACGGCTCTAACTATTGTTTCTTCCGTTGAGGCCAATGCCAAGATGGATCCAAGAATGGGGCCTATACAAGGAGTCCAACCAAAACCAAATGCCATACCAACAACAAAAGAAAACCAAATATTTTTATTTTTTTGTGTATAAATTTTTTTTTCAAAATTTAAAAAGTTAATATTTATTATTCCAATCAATTGAAATGAAAAAACTATAATTATTAAACCTGCAACTATTCTTAAAGTGTTTGAATTCTCTAAAAGTAATTGACCTAAAAACGAAGCTGCTGCTCCAAATATGATAAAAACAAAAGAAAAACCAAGTGAAAATAATATTAATGGAGCTGGATTTATTATTTTTTTCTCAAGTAACTCATTTAATGAAGCTCCTGAAATAAAAGAAATATAACCCGGTATTAATGGTAAAACACATGGAGATAAAAAACTTATTAGTCCTGCTCCAAATGCAATAAATAATTCAATCATAAATAATTATTCAGCTATCACTTTTATTGTTTGAGATCCAAGGTTATCTACTAATAATTTCATATTGTCACCATTTTTTAAAAATACAGGTGGGTTCATCCCAAATCCCACTCCTGGAGGTGTGCCAGTTGTTACGATATCGCCTGGCATCAATGTAATAAAGCTACTGATATGGGAAACTAAAAAATTAAAATCAAAAATCATTTGATTTGTATTTCCTGTTTGATGTCTTCTTCCATTTACATCCAAAGACAAATTAATATTTTTTATATCTTTGATTTCGTCTCCTGTAACCAAATAAGGACCTAAAGGAGCAAAGGTATCACCAGATTTACCTTTTACCCACTGTCCACCTTTATTTTTTTGCCAATCTCGCTCGCTAATATCATTACAAATACAATATCCAAAAATATAATCTTTGGCTTTTTCTACTTTAACTCTTTTAGCTTTTTTGCCGATTACAAATGCAATTTCTACTTCATGATCAAGTTTCTTTGATCCTTTAGGAATTATAACATTGTCGTTAGGTCCAACAATTGAGTGAACAGATTTATTAAAAAGTACTGGGTTTTCTGGTGGTTCTGCTCCTGTTTCTTTGGCATGTTCGATATAATTTAATCCTATAGCAAAAAAATTTCCTGGTTTATTAACGCAAGGTCCTATTCTAAAATTTTGATCTATTTCTTTTAAGTCTTCTAAATTTATTTTTTCTAATTCATTAAGAGTTTTAAAGTTAATTGTATCTGGATTTAAATCATTTAAATGAGAAGAAAGATCTCTGTACTTGCCTTTATTATCAATTGCAGCTGGAATTTCTTTACCAGCAACTCCTAGCCTTAATAATTTCACTAAATCAACCTTTAATACCCATATGGGTATATTTAATGTTTAGATAATCTTTAATTGCCATTGATCCACCTTCTCTACCATATCCACTTTGTTTAATTCCCCCAAATGGAGCTTCAGCAATTGCAACAAATCCTGTATTTACTGCTACTGAGCCTGTTTCTAATTGTTCTGATGCTAAATGAGCAGTTTCCATAGAATTAGTACAAACATAACTACAAAGACCTAACTCATGATTATTAGCTCTTTGAATCACTTCGTCAAAAGATTTAAATGTCAACATTGGAACCAAAGGGCCAAATGGTTCTTGTTTCATAATAGTAAAATCATCTTTTACATTATCAAAAATTGTTGGTTCATAAAAAAAACCTTTATTAAAACCTGAAGGTCTTTTTCCACCTAATAAAACTTTTGCTCCTTCTTGTTTGGTTTTTTCAACTAATTCTTCTATTTCATTTAATCTTTTTTGAGTTGTTAATGGTCCTAATTGTGTATCTGGGTCCATTCCATTACCAATTTTCAATTTTTTAGTTTTTTCAATAAATAGTTTTATAAATTGATCTTTTTTAGACTCTTGAATATAAAATCTGTTAGGTGAAATACATACTTGCCCATTATTTCTAAATTTTGCTGCTATAGCAATATCAGCTGCTTTTTTAATATCAGCATCATCAAAAACTATGAATGGAGAATGTCCACTTAACTCCATTGTTACTCTTTGAACTTTATCAGCGGCCTGTTTTAAAATTAATTTTCCTACTCTTACTGATCCAGTGATAGAAATTTTTTTAATTATATCAGATTGAATTAATTGAGTAGCTATACTTGGTGGATCACCTGATAATAAATTTACTACTCCTGACGGAACACCACATTCTTTACAAATATCAACTAATTCCATTACAACTCCTGGAGTAATTACATCTGGTTTAATAATTACAGAACATCCAGCTCCTAATGCAGTTGCAATTTTTCTTGCAGCTAAGACTAATGGAAAATTCCAAGGTGATAATGCAGCAACAACACCCACTGGTTGATAGTAAACATGTACTCTGGTATCTTCAAATCTACTCTCAATAGTTTGTCCATAAATCCTTTTTGTCTCCTCCGCATTCCATTCAAAAATATCTGCTGCTCCGTTTGTTTCTGCAATACCCTCTACCAAAGGTTTACCATTTTCTAGAGTCATCCATTTGGCAAATATGTCTTTTTTTTCTCTCATCATGTCTGCTATTTTTCTTAAAATGTAAGATCTCTGCCATGGAGGAGTTTTCTTCCATACCTCCAATCCTTTTTGAGCTGACTTTAATGCTCGTTCAACGTCAACAGAAGTTGCTTTTGAAGCATGACCTAAAATTTCCTCTGTAGCAGGATTAATTACTTCATAAGTTTCTTTACTTTCTGAAGGAGACCATTTTCCATCAATAAACTGTCCAAATTTTTCGTACATAATTTTAATTTAACATTACTATAGGTTGTGTCTACTATGTAATTTTTACACATTAAAAAATTTTCTATCCATGATAGCTTATAGCTTAACAAAGGAGTTAAACATGAAAGCATATATAATGGGTAATTACACTGAAAAAGCTTTTCAAGGTTTTTTAAAAGATCCAACAAGTGACAGAAAAGCAGTTGTAGAACAGTTAACGAAAGCTATGGGCGGCACGATGCAAGCTATGGACATTGTGAGAGGTTCGTACGACTTTATAGTTGTAAGTGATGTACCTAGTTTCGAAGATTTTGCTGCAATCAAGTTAGTTGTTGAAGCTTCTGGCGCAGTTAAAAACTTAACTATATTAGAAGCAATAGATTTTACCAAAGCTACTACAAAAGCAAGTAAAATTGGTTACAAAGCACCTGGTCAGTAATTTTATGTATAACTTCCAGTAGCGGACTGGAAGTTATATTAATTTTTTTTTAATTTGTTTGAAAATTTCAAATTTTCACTTTTAAAATTTGAAGCGTTTTTTTTTATATAATCGTCCATTATTTTGACTTTTTCATCCTCAAATTCAGAAACTTTTCTCGTATTCAAATCAACATACAAAGCTAAAATTTCGATTGTCGATGCTAAATATTTTTTTTCCTTGTGGATCATCTCCATTTTATATTGAAGTCTTTTTTTATCATGATCAAAAAAAATTAAATTAATATCTACTTCATCATCAACTTTTAATTCTTGATTATAAGTAATATTTGACTCAACAATCATTGTGCTTTTACCTGTTGTTTTTGCTGAATGTTCTCCCATTTTAAAAATATTATTTAACGTATCTGCACCATATTTATCAAAAATTAAAAGATAGTAGGAAACATTCATGTGATTATTATAATCAATCCATTCTTTAATTATTTTCTGAGAACTAAGATGAATGGACATTTTAATTAAAATTTTGAGATTATTTAATGATTTGGATTATCATTATCGACAACAAGACAAATTTCAGACTTTGTTAAAAATCTTTTTCCTGTGCCATTATCCAATGAAAACATCCCACCGATACCTTTGACTGCATCTATAGTTAAGTCAGTGTGTTTCCATTTTTCATACTGGTCTCCATTCATATAAAACGGGACACCTCCAATTTCCCCTAATTTTATATCATTATCTCCTAAAGGAAATTCTCCTTCTTGAAAACACATTGGAGCGCTACCATCACAGCAACCGCCAGATTGATGAAACATTAATTTTTCACCGTATTTCTCTTTTAATTCCGATAGTAAACTTAAAGCTGAATTTGTTGCTGATACTTTCATATTTTTTCTCTGGCCCATGATATCGAATCATGGACCAGTATATATTAATTGTTTAAAAGAAGCCTAATTTTTTTTCAGCATAAGAAACATGTAAGTTCTTATTCTGTCTATAATGATTAAGCATCATTTTGTGAGTTTCTCTTCCTACTCCAGATTGTTTGTAACCACCGAATGGAGAGTGTGCTGGATAAGCATGATAACAATTAGTCCATACTATCCCCGCTTGAATTTCTCTTCCCATTCTGTGAGCTATATTTCCGTTTCTAGTCCATACAGCTGCGCCTAAACCATAAAGAGTATCATTAGCAATTTTTAATGCTTCTGCTTCATCTTTAAATTTAATCACAGATACAACAGGTCCAAAGATTTCTTCTTGAGATATACGCATGCTATTTTTTGCTTCAAAAATAGTTGGTTGGATATAATTTCCTTTTTCCAATCCACTATTAAGCTTAGCAGCGCTTCCTCCAGTAAGAACTTTAGCACCTTCTTTTTTGCCTAGCTCAAGATAAGATTTAATCTTCTCCATTTGCTCAACAGATGCTTGGGCCCCAATCATTGTTTCCATTTTTAAAGGATTGTCTTGTATTACAGCTTTAGTTCTTGCAATAGCTCTTTCCATGAATTTATCATAGATTGACTCTTGTATTAAAGCTCTACTTGGACAAGTACAAACTTCACCTTGGTTAAGATTGAACATTACAAAACCTTCAATACATTTATCAAAGAAGTCATCATCTTTATCTAAGACATCTTCAAAGAAAATGTTTGGAGATTTTCCACCTAATTCCAAAGTTATAGGAATTATATTTTGTGCAGCATACTGCATAATCAATCTTCCAGTTGTTGTCTCGCCTGTAAAAGCAACTTTAGCAACTCTTTTAGATGATGCTAAAGGTTTACCTGCTTCCAGTCCAAAACCACTAACGATGTTTACAACGCCTGGAGGTAATAGATCTCCGATAAGTTCCATCATAACCATAATTGAAGCGGGAGTTTGTTCTGCTGGTTTTAAAACTGAACAATTTCCTGCAGCAAGAGCTGGTGCTAATTTCCATGTTGCCATTAATAATGGGAAATTCCATGGAACTATCTGACCTACTACTCCTAATGGTTCATGAAAATTATATGAGTATTGATTGTTACTTATTTCAGCAATTGAACCTTCTTCTGCTCTAATTACTCCAGCAAAATATCTCCAGTGATCAACTACTAAAGGTAGGTCTGCTGCCATACATTCTCTTATAGGTTTTCCATTATCTAAACACTCAGCTGTTGCCAGCAAGTTTAGATTTTTTTCTAAAACATCAGCGATTTTATACAAGATATTTGATCTTGTTGTGATGTCAGTCTTTCCCCACTCTGGGAAAGCCGCGTGGGCTGCATCTAAAGCTGCTTCCACGTCTTTTTCGTTCGATCGTGCAACTGAACAGATTTTCTCATTAGATATCGGGCTTACATTATCAAAATATTTGCCTGATTTAGGCTCAACAAATTTTCCGTTGATATAGTTTCCGTATTTTGCTTTAAATGGAAACTTAACCTTTAGATGAGAAGTGTCTAGAACAGATGACACTTTCATTGCTTCTGCGCTCATCTTTCTCACTCCTTTTTTTTTACTTTTGGTTTTTTTTTTAGATAATTTGACCAACTTTAATTTTCTTTTTTTGGTCTTGGCTTTAACGACTTTTTTTTTTCTAATAGCCATAAATTATTTAACTAATATTTTTTATACATGTCTATTTTTAAAGATTTTTATTTTCTACTCAGAATTGAAATTAGTACTACATATAGTAGTGTTAATAAAAAATTTAATAAATAAATATTTTATTTTTTATATAGAGTTATAAAGCGAGTTTTCTAAAAATTCATCGATTTCACCATCCAATATTTTATCTGGATTGGAACTTTCAAAATTTGTTCTGTTGTCTTTAACCAATCTATATGGATGAAGAACATATGATCTTATTTGATGACCCCAGCCAATATCAGATTTAGAAGACTCTAAATCTTTATTTTCTTGATTTCTTTTTTTTAATTCAAAATCATAAATTCTTGCTCGAAGCATATTCATGCAAGTCTCTTTATTCTTATGTTGTGATCTTTCGTTTTGACATTGTACAACTATTTTTGTTGGGATGTGAGTAATTCTGACAGCACTATCAGTGGTATTAACGTGTTGTCCTCCTGCTCCACTTGATCGATAAGTATCAATTCTTAAATCTTTTTCTTTTATTTCAATATCAATATTTTCATCAACTACAGGATAAATCCATACACTAGCAAAACTTGTGTGTCTTCGAGCACCTGAGTCAAATGGAGAGATTCTGACTAATCTATGAATCCCTGATTCAGACTTTAACCACCCAAATACATAATCTCCTTCAATTTTTATTGTTGATGATTTTATACCTGCCTCATCTCCTTTATGTTCACTGATCAAATGCGATTTAAAACCTTTTATAGCTGACCATTTCATATACATTCGCCTTAACATTTCAGCCCAATCTTGGCTTTCCGTTCCTCCTGCACCAGCATGAATCTCTATATACCCATCCATACTGTCTGTTTCTTTTGACAAGAAACATTTAGTCTCATTTTTTTTTGCTGTCTTTTTTAAATTTTTTACGCTTTCTATGACCTCATTGATTATTGATTGATTTTTTTCTTCTAAAGCTAATTCATTTAAATCATGCAATTCAGTTAATGTTTTAACAGAATGATTATATGAATTTATTAAATCTTCATAAAATTTCTTTTCTTTAATAATTTTTTGGGAAAAAGATTTATTTTGCCAGAAATTACTTTCTAACATTTTTTTATTATTACTTTCTAATTTTGAATAAATATTATTTTTTTCAAAGATACTCCTTAACTCTTTGATTTATTTTTTCAATTTCATTTTTATAATTTAAGTATTCGTTTTCCATTAGTAGAACTTTAATATATTATTGTTTTTTAATCTATTATTAATATCTTTATTCAACATACTATCTACCTGTGAATCTTTATAAACTTCAATAATAGTTGACTTACTTTCGCTATCAGCTTTTTTACCAGTCACAGGATCTATAACTTTCATTAGAATATTATCTGCAACCTTAAATGGTCTTGCGTCTCTTTTTTTAATAGCATTTTTTACAAAATTACCAAAAATTGGTAATGCTGTTTTTGCTCCAGTTTCATACTTTCCTAACGATTTCGGATTATCAGAACCAACATAAACTCCTATCGCAAGTTTTGAAGTAAAGCCAATAAACCATGTATCAGTATTTCCATTGGTAGTACCAGTTTTTCCACCTAAATCTAAATTAAGTTTTTTTAATTTTTTTCCCGTTCCATTTTGAATAGTGCCCTCAAGAATTGAAGTCATTTGATATGCAGTTTGTGGAGAAAAAATTTGAAGAAATGAGTCCTCGATCTCAGGATAATTTTCATTCAAAAAAGAAATTTCACTACAATTTACACATTTTCTTTTTTCATTATTTAATATCGTGTTTCCTTCACTATCCTGAATTCTGTCAATCATAATTGGTTTAACTAATTTTCCACCATTAACAAATGATGAGTAAGCAGATGTAAGTTTTAAGAGTGTTGTTTCAGCAGAACCTAGAGAAATTGATAAAAGTTCACTTGGATTATCATAAATACCTAGCTGTTTTGAAAAATTAACTATTTTTTTTAATCCTAAGTCTTGCGCTATTCTAACAGTCATTAAATTTCTAGATTTTTCCAATCCCATCCTTAATGTTGATGGGCCATAAAACTTTTTTCCATAATTTTCTGGTTTCCACATTTTCAAGTCAGAGCCTTGCTCTAAAACTAATGGTGCATCTAAAATTAAAGTCGATGGTGTATAACCATTTTCAAGAGCTAAAGCATAAATAAATGGTTTAAATGCTGAACCAGGTTGTCTTAAAGCTTGAGTTGCCCTGTTAAATTCACTTTTTTTAAAACTGAAGCCACCACTTAAGGCCATAACTCTTCCAGTAAAAGGATCCATTACTACAATACCTCCATTTACTAAAGGTAGTTGCCGCAAAGAAAATTTGTCATCTTTAATTCTCTCTACATATACTACATCTCCAATTTTTAAAATTTCATCGAATTCTTTTTTAGTCCAAGAAATATTTTCATATCTAATGACCCCAATTTGCTGATCTTCAGTTTCAATTTCTACAAAAAATTTATCAATTTTTTTTATTATAGCTAAATCCCAATTAATTGATTTTTCTAATTTAAAATCTTCAATTTTACTTTTCCAACTATCTAACTTTTGTTCTCTTAATAATACTCCTCTCCATCCCTTTCTTTTATCGTAACTTACTAAACCATCTCTTAAAGCTTTGATGGCAATTTTTTGCAATTCAAGATCTATTGGGGTGCTAATATTCAATCCTTGTTTGTAAACTTTATCGTAACCTAGTTGATCAATTACGTTTTTCCTTATATCTTCCACGTAATAACTTGTGTCTTCTCTAAAAGTTTTTTTTCTTTTCTTTAATATAATTTTTTGTTCAATAAATTCTTTATATTCTTTTTCATCTATATAATTATTTTCAAATAAATTTTTTAAAACTAAATCTCTTCTAAATTTTGCTAACTTAATATCTCGATATGGGTTATATCTACTAGGTGCCTTTGGTAATGCTGCTAGTAATGCTGCCTCATAATAATTTAGTTCACTAATTGGTTTATCAAAATATTCCAAACTTGCTGATGCGACTCCATATGCTCCTCCACCAAGATAAATTTGATTTAAATATAATTCTAAAATTCTCTCTTTTGAAAGTGCTCTTTCGATTCTAAATGCTAAAATTGCCTCTTTTATTTTTCTATTCAAACTAACTTCATTAGATAATAAGAAATTTTTAGCTACTTGTTGAGTGATTGTTGAGGCCCCTTCTAATCTTTTTGATGATAAAATGTTTGAAATATTATTAATTGTAGCTCTTAACACTCCTTTGGCATCAACACCAGGATGTGAGTAAAAATTCTTGTCTTCAGCTGACAAAAATGAATTAATAACTTTTTCTGAAATTGCGTTATAAGGTACAAAGATTCTTTTTTCAGTTGAAAAATCGTTTACTAATTCACCATCTCCAGAATAGACTTTACTTGAAACCGGTGGTTTGTAATTTTTAAGAAATTTATAATCTGGTAGATTGTTAGAAAAAGCCCATAAAACAGCTATTACAGAAAATATACTTAATAAAATTAAGGTAAAAGTTACTATAAATATATTTTTTATAATCTTATTCATTTTAGTGTAATATACATCTGAATCTGTTAAAGTTAAGGCAACAAAATTCTAAAAAATTTAAATTTATTTAAATAAAATGAAACAACAAATCACAAAAATATGGAAAAAAATTTATACATTGATGCTTCGCATCCTAATGAAACTAGAGTCGTTCTTAAATCAGGTGACAATATTGAAGACTACGAATATGAAGGTTTAAAAAATAACCTAATAAAAAACAATATATACCTTGGAAAAGTAAGTCGTGTAGAGCCATCACTTCAAGCAGCATTTATTGATTTTGGAAGAGAAAGGCATGGATTTTTATCTTTCAATGATATTCAATCAGATTATTACCAAATACCTCAAAGTGATTTAGACAAAATAAAAGAAGAAGAAGAAAAAGAAAGAGAAGATCTTTTAAAAGAAAGTGAAAAAGAAGAACAAAAAAATATAAATGAAGGTAATTTAGATTTAAACGACCCTGTAGAAATTCAACCAGAAAAATCTGTTATTAATGATGATCAAATTACAAACGAATTTAGTGGACAAGAAGCAATACCTCCTGAAATCAAAAAAAAAGAAACTAGAGTAAGATCTAAGAGATATAAAATACAGGAAGTTATTAAACCCAATCAAGTAATCTTAGTACAAGTATTAAAGGATGAAAGAGGACAAAAAGGAGCTGCTCTCAGTACTTTTATTTCTATTGCTGGTAAATATATCGTCTTAATGCCAAATACTCCTAAGGGTGGTGGAATATCTCGGAAAATATTTAATCCTGGTGAGAGAAAAAAAATAAGAACTATATTAAACAGTATAGATATTCCTAAAGAAATGGGATTAATTGTTAGAACTGCCGGTTCAAATAAAACAAAGAATGAAATAGATCACGATCTTCAAGCATTAATAAAAATTTGGAATGGAATAAAAGAAACTGCTATAAATTCTATTGCACCTTCACTAGTTCATCAAGAAAGCGACATTATAAAAAGAACTTTAAGAGATATTTACGATGAAGACACAATAAAAATAGTTATTGAAGGTAATGATGGTTATAAAAAAGCTCAAAACTTCATGAAATTAATGATGCCATCACATGTAAAAAAAATAAAAAAATATAGAGATAAAATTCCATTATTTTTTAAGGAAAATATTGAAGAGAAATTAAATCAAATTTATGATTCAGAAATTAAATTAAAATCTGGAGGTTATTTAGTTATTAATCAAACAGAAGCTTTAGTTTCAATTGATATAAACTCCGGGAGTTCGATTAAGCAAAAAAATGTAGAAAGTACTGCTCTTGATACTAATCTCGAAGCAGCTGAAGAAATTTCAAGACAAATCAAAATTAGAGATTTATCTGGTTTAATAATTATAGATTTTATTGATATGCTAAGTTTTGGAAATAGACGATTAGTAGAGAGACGGATCAAAGAAAAATGTAGAACTGATCGAGCAAGAATTCAAATAGGAAGAATAAGTAATTTTGGTTTATTAGAAATGTCTAGACAAAGATTACGTGAAAGTGCAGTAAAATGGAAAGTCGCATTAACCGATGAGTCTTTTGCTATGAAAATTTTAAAACTTGTAGAATTTAAAGCGGTTTCAACAAAAGCAAAATTTGTACAATTAAGAATTTGCAAAAAAATATCGGATTTCATGAAAGAAAATTTCATTGAAGATTTAAAATATTTTGAAAAAAAAAATATGATCAAAATTGATATTGTTGCCGATAACTCTCTTATAATTCCTGAGTACAAAATTGATCTTCAAAATAAAACGAAAAAAATAATAGAAACTATTGAACATTTAGAAAAATTAAGAAACCTTGAAGAGTTAAAAAAAGTGAGTAAACCTTTTATTAGTTCAATAAAGAAAAAAACTTATAAGAAAAAGTCATATAAGAAAAAAAAATTTTTTAAAAAACCTGCGGCTTAAATAATTCCTTTCTTTGGTGAAGAAGCATTTCCATAAATAGATTTATCCATTCTACCAGCTAAAAAGGATTGTCTTCCAGCGATAACTGCATTTTTAAATGCTAATGCCATTTCGAAAGGTTTTTTTGCTTTTGCAATAGCTGTATTGACTAATACTCCATCACAACCCAATTCCATTGCAATAGATGCATCAGAGGCTTGGCCTAAACCTGCATCAATTATTAGAGGTAATTTAGTTTGGCTTCTAATTATTTTTATATTAGTTGTATTTTGAATTCCTAAACCAGAACCGATTGGGGCTGCTAAAGGCATGATAGCACATGCTCCAACATTTTCTAATCTTTTTGCCATTAATGGATCATCATTACAGTAAACCATTACTTTAAAACCTTCTTTAGTTAATACTTCTGTTGATTTTAAAGTTTCGATCATATCAGGAAATAAATTTTTTTTGTCCCCTAAGACTTCCAATTTTACTAATTTCCATCCGCCAATTTCTCTTGCTAACCTAAGAGTTCTAAGTGCGTCTTCAGAAGTAAAACAACCAGCAGTGTTAGGAAGATAGGTAATTTTTTTTGGATCAATATAATCCATTAACAGTGGTTTTTTTTTATCAGAAATATTTACTCTTCTGACTGCTACTGTCATGATTTCAGCACCAGATAATTCGATAGCTTTCGCACATTCGCTCATGCTTCTATATTTTCCGGTACCAACTATTAATCTAGAATTAAATCTCTTTTTAGCAACTACTAGCTTATCGTTTTTCAATTTTATCCACCTCCAATAAAATGAACTATCTCAATTCTATCATCTTTTTTTAATTTGATTTTTTTTAACTTATTTTTATCTATTATTTCCCGATTTAATTCAATTGCTACTTTTTTTAGAGGAATTTTTAATTGTTTTAAAAAAATTGAAAGGCTCAAATTGTCATTTATTACTGAGAATTTACCATTTACCTTAATTTTTATTTTTTTTATTTTTTTCATACTGTATAAGTGCTGAATGACTAATAATATTATAATTATTAATGGCCCTAATCTTAATCTATTAGGTGAAAGAGAACAATCACAATATGGTTCAATAACCTTTGATCAATTAAAACAAAAATGTTTACTTAAAGCCAAAGAATTAAATGTAAATTTAGAATTTTTTCAATCAAATATAGAAGGTGAAATAGTCACAACTATACAAGAAGCAAAAAAAAAATTCGATGGTATCATAATTAACGCAGCTGGTTTCACCCATACCTCTGTTGCAATTAGAGATGCTTTAGATGTCTACAAGAAACCAATTATTGAGCTCCACATATCCAATATATATAAAAGAGAAGAATTTAGACAAAAATCACTTATTAGCGATATTGCAACTGGTGGAATTTTTGGTCTTGGAGATAATGGATACATTTTAGCCATAATTTCAATGCAAGAATTGCTTCAAAATGGAAATAGATAAAAAAATAATTAAAAAATTAGTTGATGCTTTAGAAGATTTAAAAAAATCTTTAAAAGATAATAATGAAGAAATAAACACTCAAGAAACAGTAGAAGAGGAAGTTGATAATTCCAAATCAGTAACAAGTCCTATTATTGGAACAGCTTACCTAGCTCCTGAACCAGGAGCAAAACATTTTGTTGAAGTAGGAAAAAAAATTAAGAAAGGTGATACTGTAATGATTGTTGAGGCTATGAAAACAATGAACCATGTTCCTTCTACTTTGAATGGAACGGTAAAAAAAATTTCTGTACAAGATGGTCAACCGGTTGAATTTGGTCAAGTACTAATAGTTTTAGAGTAATGTTTAAAAAAATATTGATTGCTAACCGTGGAGAAATTGCAGTTCGAGTAATTAGAGCTTGTAAAGAATGGGGAATAGCTACTGTTGCAGTTCATTCAGATGTTGATAAGAACAGTATGCATGTAAGACTTGCTGATGAAAGTGTGTGTATAGGGCCTCACCAACCAGCAAATAGCTATTTAAATATACCAGCCCTGATGTCTGCAATAGAATTAACTAAGGCTGAGGCTGTGCACCCAGGTTATGGATTTTTATCTGAAAATGCAAATTTTGCAAAAATTTTAGAAGATAATAACATAAAGTTTATTGGTGCTTCATCAAAACATATAGAAATGATGGGTGATAAAATTCAAGCTAAAAAAATTGCTAAAGAAAATGGTTTACCAGTAATAGAAGGTTCTGAAGGTGGCGTGACAGATATTTCTGAAGCAAAAGATCTTTGTAAAAAAATTGGATTTCCGGTTTTAATTAAAGCTTCTGGTGGTGGTGGTGGAAAGGGAATGAAAATTGTTAAAAAAGAAGAAGAATTTGAAACTCTTTTTTCTACGGCAAAAACTGAGGCTATGAAATATTTTGGTAATGATGAGGTTTACATTGAAAAATTTTTTCAAAATCCAAGACATATCGAAGTGCAAATATTAGCTGGAAAAAATAGAACCGTTCACTTACATGAAAGAGATTGTTCGGTTCAAAGAAGACATCAAAAATTAATTGAAGAAACCCCTAGTCCAGTTTTAAATGATAAAATTAGAAAGGATCTATTTGAAAAAACCGTTAATATGGTCAGTAAAATTGGTTATGAAGGAGCTGGTACAGTTGAATTCATTTATGAGGATGGAAAATTTTATTTTTTAGAAATGAATACAAGAGTTCAAGTTGAACATCCAGTTTCTGAAATGGTTACTGGTATTGATATTATTAAAGAGCAAATTCATATTGCCTTTACTGGAGAAACTGCTTTAAAACAATCAGATATTAATCCAAGAGGTCATGCAATTGAATGCAGAATAAATGCTGAAGACGCTAGTAAAAACTTTCAGCCATCACCTGGAACAATTGGTATGTGTCATCAGCCTTCAGGATTTAGAACAAGAGTAGATGGTGCTATTTTTCAAGGATATAAAGTTACACCATACTACGATAGCATGGTATGTAAACTAATTTGTCATGGAAGGAATAGACTTGAGGCTATTCAAAGAATGAATAGGTCTCTAGATGAATTTGTTATTGAAGGGATAACAACAACAATACCTCTTCATAAAATTTTACTAAATCATAAAAAATTTATTGAGTCAGATTTTAATGTGAGCTGGCTAGATAATGAAAAAGTAATCTAATAACATTTTGTTAACCAAATATCATAAACTGGATGATCAAAAGGATTTACTGCAGGACTAGATGAAAAAGTCCAACCATTAAATATAAAAACTTCATCATTATTTTTATTAGTTATATCTTTAACTTGGATATAAGCTGTTATTTCTGGATTATCATCAAACTCTGAGTTCTTACATTTAAAACTTTTGATTAATAAATTTTGGAATTTTTTTTCTTCACCTATTTTTAATTTTAAAAGATTAGTTTTTGAACTAACTTTATCTAATATCTTAATTTCAATAAATTTTTCATAAATTTTTTCTTCAGCAATCGTGATGTTAGAAAAAATAATAAAAAAACAGAATAGAAATAAAAAAGTATTAACTTTTCCAGCTCTTATATTTTTTTTTAATTTGTTCATTATCTCTATTTGGGTGATGGGCATTTTCTGTTCCGGTTTGATTTGGTTGGTGTGGTTTTTGCCAATCATATTTTTTTAAATTATGAGTATTTTCAATTCTATTATTTGTAAAATGAATCCATGAGTACCATTCAATTGGTATTTTTGAAGCATCTATTTCATCTTTATAAATGACCCATCTCTTTCCAGCTTTACTCTCATAATATTTATTTCCAAAAGAATCGGTTCCGACTAATTTCCCTAAAAAAATTGTTTTTATTTTAGTGCCTAATGTTTCTTGATTCCACCAGATGAAAATTTTTTTAAAAAGTGTCAACATATAATTTTAATAATTCTTCAATTCAAAATTGTATAATTTAAATTAGACTAAAGTATGAATTTGTATATAAATTAATACTCTCAAGATTCAAAATAAATAATTATAAGAGGAAAAATGGCAAAATACTTAGTAGAAACTTATTATACCTGTACTTTTAAAGTTAATCATTATTTAGATAATATAAATGAAAAAGAACTATCTAACTTAGAAAAACGTAATGACGGTAAATTTGAAGTTTTAGATGTAAAACTAGATAATAGAAAAACTAAAAGCTTAGATTCTAATAACAAATTAAGTGAAACTAAAAAAATTGATGTAATATCAGAAACAAATCAAACAAAAACTATTTCAAAAGATGATAACATAAACTTCATCAAAAAAATAAATGAGAGAGTAAGTAAAAGATTTAGTATGCCTGATAGAAGAAAGGGATATATTCAAAAAGCAACTATTGGAGATCATAAAGTTTATTTACATACCGGAGAGTATGAAGATGGAAAAATAGGTGAAATCTTTATTGATACAAGTAAAGAAGGTGAATTAGTAAAAGCTCTAATGAATAATTTCGCTATAGCAGTTTCGCTAGGTTTACAATATGGAGTTCCATTAGACGAATTTATTAGTGCATATGTCGATACTAAATTTGAACCCTCTGGAAAAGTCCACGGTAATGATCGAATAATGAGCGCTTCATCTATATTAGATTATATATTTAGAGAACTTGCTATTTCCTACCAAAATAGAGAAGATTTAGCTCATACACCTTCAATTGGAACTAACGAAAGGACCTCTAATGATGAAGATGATAATAATGAAGGTCAAAATCAATTACTTAAAATTGTAAAAGATATTACTAGTAAAGGATTTGTAAGAAATAATTACAAAAAAAATCTTATTGATCTTTCAGATGTAAAAATAAATTTAAAAGGAAAAAAGTAACACTATTTTTTAATTTTTAAACTTAAACCTAGTTCTTTTAGTTGTTCTTCATCAATGGTAGAAGGAGCATTCATCATTAAATCTTGAGCGTTCTGATTCATTGGAAACATCGTTACTTCTCTTATATTTTTTTCATCTGCTAAAAGCATTACAATTCTGTCTATGCCTGGTGCAATACCTCCATGTGGAGGGGCTCCATAACTTAATGCATTTATCATTCCACTAAATTTTTCATCAACTTGTTCTTTATTATATCCTGCTATTGAAAATAACTTATACATCAATTCAGGCCTATGGTTTCTAATAGCCCCTGAAGACAACTCAACACCATTACAAACAATATCATATTGATATGCTTTTATATTTAATGGATTTTTAAAATCTATTTTATCAATTTCTCCCTGAGGCATTGAAAAAGGATTGTGACTAAAATTAATTTTATTATCATCGTCTTTTTCAAACATTGGATAATCAACTATCCAACAAAAAGCAAAAGAATTTTTATCAATCAAATTTAAATCTTGTGCAATTTTTTCTCTTGCTAAAGAACAAATTTTTTCAACTTCTTTTATTTTTCCACATGCAAAAAATACGCTATCTCCTACTCTAGCTCCAGTGCTTTTCATTATTTCCTTCAAAGACTCTTTTGAGAAAAATTTACCTACTGGTCCTTTAGCTGAAATTTCATTATTATCTTCGATTGTAAAATATGCTAAGCCTGAAGCACCCTGCTCCTTAGCCCATTTATCGATATTGTCAAAAAAACTTCTGGGTTTGTCTTTTGTGTCCTTAGTGATAATTGCTCTTACTTTCGATCCTGATTTTACTAATTTCTTAAAAATATCAAATTTTATATCTTCTCTTGTAAATATACTTGTTAAATCATTTATTAATAAAGGGTTTCGTAAATCTGGTTTGTCAGTACCATATTTTAACATTGCTTCTTGATAAGGTATTCTTGGAAATTTATTATTCTGAAATTTTTTTAATGAAAATTCTTTAAATAAATTAACCATAAGTTTTTCTACTACATTAAAAACATCTTCTTGTTCAACAAAAGACATTTCTAAATCAAGCTGATAAAATTCTCCTGGACTTCTGTCAGCTCTTGCATCTTCATCTCTAAAACAAGGTGCTATTTGAAAATATTTATCGAACCCAGAAACCATAATTAGTTGCTTAAATTGTTGAGGTGCTTGAGGTAGTGCATAAAATTTTCCTGGGTTCAATCTACTAGGAACTAAAAAATCTCTAGCTCCTTCTGGACTTGATGAAGTAAGTATTGGTGTTTGAAATTCTAAAAAACCTAATTTATTCATTTCATTTCTGATAAAAGAAATCACTTTTGATCTTAATATAATATTTTCATGAATTTTTTTTCTTCTCAAATCTAAAAATCTATATTTAAGTCTAATTTCTTCAGAATATTCTTGATCTGAAAAAACTGGCATTGGTAGCTCTTTACAATGACCAAGTATTTCAAAAGATTTTATAGTTACCTCGATCTCACCAGTTTTAAGTTCTGAATTAATTGTATCTTTACTTCTTTCAACAACTTTTCCTATTATTTTTATAACACTTTCTAACTGAATTTTTTCTAAGCTAGAAAAAAATTGATTACTTTTATCAATAACACATTGAGTAACACCATAATTATCTCTTAAATCAATGAATAATAAATTTCCATGATCACGTTTTTTATTAATCCATCCAGACAAAATAATATCTTGAGAATTATTTTTTTTGGTTAATTCGCCACAATTATGTGTTCTATATTTACTCAAGCTAAGCTTCCAATACTTCTTTGATCGTTTTAAAATCAATTGGTTTTTTTTTTTTTAAACTTAATTCATCAATTTTATATATGAATTCAAATATTTTGTCATACGATCTATCTATCCTTTTAATGATAAAATCAATCAGTTTTTTATCTATTAAAATCTGCCGATCAGAAAAATTTTTTAAAATTAAGGCAAACATAAGTTCATCATCAGGATTTTCAATTTTAGCCAAAAGACAATTTTTAGTTCTAGATCTTAGATCCTCTAATTTAAAACTTATTTCAACTATTGGCTTTAAGGATGTAATTATCAAAAACTTATTATTTTGTTCTATTAAATTAAAAAGTGTATAAATAAGTTCCTCATTTGTATCCAAACTTAAATCTTCCAAAATAATATTTTGATAAGATTTGATTAAATTTAATTTTTCCTCATTAAGTAATTTTGACTCAAGTCGAATTCCATTAAATTTTTTAATAAAGATATTAATCAAATGAGTTTTACCAGAAAATTTTTCCCCACTGATATTTAAAAAATTTTTTTCCCATTTAGGCCATTTATTGATTAATTCAAAAGTATAGAAATTACTTTTGCCAACGTAAAAATCATCATCGCTGAAATTTTGTTTATGTTCAAAATCTAATAATAATTGATTTAAACTTTTCATTTAATTTTCCAGATGTTATTTTCTGTAACTACATCAAAATCTTTATTACTCATATCATTTAAAAAAGTTTTGGGTGAACCATTGTAAATGATTTTATATTGAATACTTTGACTATCAAATTTCAAAATATAAAACTCTGATATTAAATCAAAATTATTTAGTGTATTTTCCAATTTTAAAATTTTTCCATAATCTTTAGAGCTTACTGATATTGTTAATGGTAATTTTATAGATGTATTGATCTCATTATTTTTTTTCCACTCATCTTCATAAATATTCTTTAAATTTTTTAAAATCTTATTAAAATCTTCATAATTTTCTAAATTGAGTTTTACAAATTTTTTGTTATTAATCTTCAATGAATCATTTAGATTAATTTTTGATAATACTTTGATTTCTTTATTATTTTTATAGATAATTACTATTATATAATCTTTTAGATCATACTTTTCGATAAGATTTGAAAAATCATAAGCTTCTATTGATCTTGATACTTTTTGAATATTATTTAAATCTTCAATGTCTTCACTTGGTAATAGATATTCAAGTAATTGATAATTTTTGTTTATACTGTTCCACTTCTCATAAAAAATGTTGTTATTGAATAAGTAGATCTTATCTGTTTCCGTATCAACTATAATTGGTACCAACAAAACTTTGTTTTTAATTGGTATTGATGGAAAAATGCCTTTTCTTTCTAAAAAAGTTAAAACTTTTTTTTTATTAAAAGACGTTTCCAATTTAGCAAAATACTCATTATTAATAAATTTTTCGTTACTAATTGTAAATGAGTCAATCATACTCTTAATTTCTTGAATTGAAATTTTTTGAATCTTATTCTTATCACCTGAGGTTGTAATCATTGATAATAAATTTGAAAATGAAGTTCGGAACCCGTCATCAATTACGCTACTTTTCTTAAAATTTAGCTCAAATGGAGAAGAAATTTCAATATCTGTAACTTTAAAAGTATTAGCTTGTAAAAAAGTTGTGGAAAAAATTATTATAAATAGAAGGAATGAAATAAAAAATATATATACTTTTTCTAGTCTAAATATTTTATTAATAATTTGCATACTTTATACTAATGAAAAAAGAAAAATTTACCTACGAAAAAAGTGGTGTAAACATAAATGCTGCTGATAAATTTGTTAAATTTATATCCTCTATTTCATCAAACAATAAAGGCAAAAAAAAGTTTAATAATATTGGTGGTTTTGGATCAATCTCAAGTATTCCAAAAAACCTCAAAAAACCAAAAATTGTAGCTTGTACTGACGGAGTTGGAACAAAAGTAGAAATAGCTAATTTATTAAAAAAATTTAACACAATTGGAATTGATCTTGTTGCTATGAGCGTAAATGATCTTATTGTTCAAGGAGCAAAACCATTATTATTTTTAGATTATATATCAATTAACAAAATAGAATTAAAAAAACTAAAATCTATTATTATTGGAATAGTAAAAGGATGTAAAATTGCGAAATGTGAACTAGTTGGTGGGGAAACTGCTGAAATGCCAGATACTTATACAAAAGGTAAGTTTGACATAGCTGGCTTTGCAGTTGGTATTGTTGATGAAAAAAAAATCTTAAATAAAAAAAAAATAAAAAAAGATAATATTATTATGGCTATTCCATCAAATGGTATTCATTCTAATGGATATTCCTTAGTGAGATACATTTTAAAAAAAAAGAAAATTAATTTAAAAAAAAATTATTTTTTAAAAAAAGAGATATTAAAACCAACAAAAATTTATGTAAATGAAGTGTTAAAACTAATTGATAATAATCTTATTAATGGCTGTGCAAATATTACGGGTGGAGGATTACCTGACAATATTAAACGAATAATACCAAATGGTTTAGTTGCTAATATTGATTTAAATAAAATAAAGGTAAAAAAAATTTTTAAGTGGTTAAAAATGAATAAAATAAAAGATAGTGAAATGTTAAAAACTTTCAATTGTGGAGTTGGTTTTTGTTTAATAATTGATCAAAAAAATAGTAATAAAATAAGCAAGTTTTTTGATAAAAAATTTAAACCATATATTATTGGAAAAATATCTTCTGGAAAAAATAAAGTTAAACTTAATGGAAAAATTAATTGGTCCTAAAAAAATAAGAACTGCAATTTTTATTTCAGGTACTGGTAGTAATTTAAAAAGTATTATCAAGTTTTCAAAAACAAAAAAATCCCCTATTTTTATTGATCTAGTAGTGTCAAATATTGGAAAAGCTAAAGGCCTAAAATATGCAGATCAATTTAATATACCAAAAAAAATATTTAATTATCAAAATATAAAAGAATCTGAAAAAAAAATATTATTATTAATGAAAAAAAAAAAAATTAAATTAATTTGTTTAGCTGGTTTTATGAAAATTTTATCAAAAAAATTTATCAAAAATTTCAAAGGAAAAATAATCAACATTCATCCTTCATTACTTCCAAAATATAAAGGTCTCAATACTCATTTTAGAGCTCTCAAAAGTAAAGATAAATTTGCTGGATGCACTGTTCATTTTGTAACTGCAAAATTGGACTCTGGAAAAATAATACTACAAAAAAAGATTAAAATTAGAACTAAAGATAATGTATCTTCTTTAAAAAAAAGAGTTCTAAAAGAAGAACACAAGTTATATCCAGCTTCTATAATGAAAATCTTTCCTAATCTTTAAAAAAAAAATCAATTTCAACTTTGGCATTTTCTATACTATCAGAGCCATGAACAGAATTTTTATCTATAGAAAGTCCATATTTTTTTCTTATTGTTCCTTCGGCAGCTTCCTCGGGTTTTGTTGCTCCCATTAACTCTCTATTTGCTGCTACTGCATTTTCTTTTTCTAGTATCATTACAACTATTGGGCCTGATGACAAATATGCACATAATTCACTAAAAAAGGGCTTTGTTTCATGAACTTTATAAAATTGTTCTGCTTCAGATTTTGATACCTGAATTTTTTTATTTTTAACAATATTAAAACCTTTGTTTTTAAATATTTCTTTAATTTCATTTTCCAAATTTCTCTCTACTGCATCTGGTTTAATTATTGATAGTGTTCTTTCCAAATTACTCATAGTTATCTTCAACTAATTGATTTAATAATCTTACTCCATATCCTGTAGCCCCACTTGGATTTAAAGCTCCTCCATATTTAGAAAAAGCCATTCCCGCAATATCAAGGTGAGCCCAAGGTGTTTTGTTAATTATAAATCTTTGTAAAAATTGTGCTGCAGTTGTTGAACCAGCTCCGCCTACATAATTTATATTTTGCATATCTGCATTTTTAGAGTCCATAAGTTTATCATAATTTTTATGAAGAGGCATTCTCCATAATTTTTCATCCACTTTTTCTCCAGCTTCAATTAATTGTTTGGATAGTTTATCATCATTCGAAAAAAGCCCTGCATATTCTGAACCCAAAGAAACAATAATAGCTCCTGTTAGAGGTTGCTAAATCAACCATAAATTTAGGTTTAAATTTTTTTTCAGTGAAAGTTAAAGCATCTGCTAAAACCAATCTACCCTCGGCGTCAGTATTTAAAACTTCTATGGTCTTACCACTATAAGATTTTACAATGTCACCTGGTCTTTGAGCATTTCCACTTACCATATTTTCAACAAGACCTACGGCACCAACTGCATTAATTTTTGCTTTTCTTAATGCTAAAGTTTTCATTAAACCTACTACTGCAGCTGAACCTGCCATATCATAAGTCATATCTTCCATAAACCTAGCTGGTTTGAGAGAATATCCACCAGTATCAAAACAAACTCCTTTTCCAACAAATGCTAAAGGTTTTGATTTAGATTTATTTCCATTCCATTCAATAGTAACCAAATAAGAACCTCTTATGCTTCCTTGTCCGACTCCTAATAGAGCATTAAATCCTAATTTTTTTAATTTTTTTTGATCATAGACTGTAACTTTAAGCCCGTACTTCCTTAATTGCACCAATCTCTTGGCATATTCATCTGGATGTAAAACATTTCCTGGTTCAGAAACTAAATCTCTAGTAAAAAATGTTCCTTCCTCTAAAGCTTTAAATTTTAATTTATTTTTTGCAAATAAAGCATTTTGTTTTCCAACTAAATTTATTGTTATATTATTTTTTATTTTTTTTGATTTATAAATATTAAATTCGTATGATTTTAGTTTTATCCCATGGATAAAATGACCTATAAAATCTATTCCTAATTTATTTTGAGCACTTCCCGTTATTATAGAAACATTTTTAAATGAATTTTTTTTTATAAAATTATAAAATTCTGCGCCTAAATTTTCTATTTCTGAGTCTTTCAAATTTTTTTTTGAAGAAATTAATATGAAAGTGGTATTTTCATTCATATTAAATGAGATAATTTTTTCTTTTATATCCTTTTTAGTCTTTAAAATTTTATTAATGTAAGAAACTTCATTTTTGGACAAAAAAGTACCTTGATTTTTTATTTGAAATTTCTCCTCAGTAAATAGTGTGATTACACCCGTATTAGCTGATTTAGCATTGTTTTTATAGAGAACTTGAACAGTCATTGATTTTATATATATACTTCTAGTTGAAAGGTCTTATAAATTAAAAATGCTATTTATCAATGAAAAAATTGTCTTTAAAAAATTTTTAACACAAAATAGTTATTTTTTTCTACTAACCTCCCTAAGTATAACATTCATTGTTTGGGCTATTAGAGCGGTAAATAATCTAGATATAGTATCAGAAGACGGCCATAGTTTCCTTATTTATGTTAATTACACTCTTTTAGTTTTTCCGAAAATTTTTGGTCAAGTATTGCCGATAATATTTTTTGCATCTTTATTCTACAATATTATAAAATATGAAAATAACAATGAACTTAAAATATTCTGGATTAATGGAATAAATAAAATTAACTTTTACAATGTTGTTTTACGATATACATTTTTATTCTTTATAATACAAATTTTCTTAAGTACTGTTTTAAGTCCCTACATGCAAAATAAAGCAAGAGGATTTATTCAAGGCTCAACATTAGATTTTTTTCCCTCTTTATTTCAAGAAAAAAAATTTATAGATACTGTAGAAAAGCTAACAATTTTTATTGAAACAAAAAATTCAATGAATGATTTGAGAAATATTTATCTAAAAGATGATAGTGGCTCATCACCAAGAATTATAATTGCAAAAAAAGGTCAATTGATATCACAAGACAGCACAAGAATATTACGACTTTACGAGGGAAAATATATTAATATAGACAAAGATCAAAAGAGTTCTGCTTTTAATTTTGAAAAGACAGACTTCAATCTTTCTAAATTTGTGACTAAATCAACTACATATAGAAAAGTACAAGAAACATACATAACAGAATTATTCAAATGTGCGAACCACATTCTAATTAAAAAAATACCTTATGAAAAAGAATACCTAATTTGTAATAAAGATGGTATTAATGAAATTATTTCTGAAATATATAAAAGAATTTATAAACCATTTTATTTATTTTTACTTTCATCCATTGTTATTTTGTTGATTACTAGTAACCACGAAGAAAAAAAATTTAAAAATTATAAATTTTTTATTTTTTTTCTTGGAATCTTGATGATTATTATTTCTGAGATTTCTGTAAATTTTTCTGGAATATCAAACTTAAATTTAACTATTTCAATAATTTTTCCTTTAATTATATTTATATTTTTATACTTCTTGTTTTATATAAAAGTTAATTACAAAGAAAGAAAGAAATGATTTTAACTTATAAAAAAAATATTATCTTTTCTTTTTTAAAGAATATACTTTATGTAAGTATTTTCTTTTTTAGTTTAATCTTAATCCTAAATATTCTTCAAGAAATAATTTTTTTTAAAGATTTAGATGTAAGTTTTTTAATACCTTTATATTTAACATTACTAAATGCATCCTCAGTTTTATTTGACGTATTTCCATTTATTTTTTTAATTGGAGCAATGAATTTTTTTATCCAAATTTTAGATAAAAATGAATTAATTATCTACAAAAGCTATGGTTTATCCAATTTGAAAATAATTTCTGTAATCATTGGTACAGCATTTACCCTTGGAGTTTTATTGATTTTAATTTTTTATAATATTTCATCAAATCTAAAATTTGTTTACTTAGATATTAAAAATAATCATACTAAAGATGATAAATACTTAGCTGTAATAACGGCCAATGGGCTTTGGATAAAAGATTATACAGGTGAAAATATAAATTACATCAATGCAAAAAATATATACGATGAAACGTTAAAAGATGTAATAATAAGTCAGTTTGACATTAACCATAATTTTCAAAGATTAATTTCAGCCGAGGATATAAATATTAAACAAAAAAACTGGGTAATTAATAACCCAAAAATTACTGAAGATAATATTACAATTACTAAACAAACCCCTTTAATATTTAATACAAATTTTGATGTTGAAATAATTTCTACTCTATTTTCCAATTTATCTGCTTTAGATTTGATAAAGCTGAACAAGTTAAAAAAGGATTATACTTCATTAGGATACTCAACTGTTAAAATTAATAATCATCTTTTAAATCTTTATACTTACCCTGTTTACTTATCCATTATGGTGTGTATTGCTTCTATTCTGATGTTAAATATTGGACATAATAAACCACGTATTTTCTACTTGATCGTTGGGATCTTAGTGTCTGTAATAGTTTTTTATGCTAATTATCTTTTTAATGTTCTAGTAGAAAATCAAAAGATTTCAGTCATTTTTTCAGTTTGGTTTGTCCAATTTTTGTTACTTTTATTTTGTTCAGTTGGTTTAGTGAGGATAAATGAGAAATAAATTTTTTTATATTATAAAATTTTTTTTATTTTTTTTATTTTTATTTCCGAATTTAGTTTTAAGTGATGTAATAAAATTTAATGCATCTGAAATTGAGACTTTTGAAAGTGGAAATCTAATAAAAGGATCTGGTGGAGTTCAAGTTGATGATGGGTTTGGTTTAATAATTACTAGTGAAAAATTTGAATATGATAAAGTAAAATCTACAATAATAGCTAAAGATAAAATTTTAATTAAGGATAACTTAAATGGAAATAAAATGAAATCTGATCATATTATTTATTTCAAAGAACTTAATAAGATTATTTCAAAAAACAAAACTATTATTGAATTAACTAGTGGTCAGATTATTGATTCTTCAAATATTATCTATGATAGAAATTTAAATGTGATTTCATCAAGTGAAAAAACTTTAATTACAGATAAAAAAAATAATAAATTTAATTTGGATAATTTTCATTATTCAATAATTGAAAAAGTTTTAACAGCCAATGGTGTCAAAATAAATGATAATCAAGGCAACTATTATGAGATAGAAAATATTAGTTATAATATGAATACAGAAGAAATTCTTGGAAAAGATATAAGCTTAAATTTTAACAATTCAAACATAAGTTCTAATGAGAATGAACCTAGATTAAAAGGGAATGCTATTTTTATTAAAAAAGATTCAATGACAGTTAATAATGGAGTTTTTACAACATGTAAAAAAACTGACGATTGCCCTCCATGGGTTTTAGAGTCTGAGGAAATTCGTCATAATAAAATTAAACAAACAATCAGCTACAAAAATGCTTTACTTAAACTTTACGATGTTCCAGTAATATATTTTCCAAAATTTTTTCATCCAGATCATACTGTTAAAAGACAATCTGGTTTTTTAATTCCTAGATTTTCACAATCAAGTAATCTTGGAAATTATACTTCAACTCCATACTTTTTTGCTATTTCAGATTCAACTGATTTAACTTTTTCACCAAGAATTTATGATAATGGTAAAGCGCTTTATCAAGCTGAATATAGGAATTATGGGAAAAAATCGAAACATACATTAGATTTTAGTATTAAAAATGAGAGCTTATTGGATTTTAGTGATGATAATAATTCCCCTCCAACTCACTTTTTTTTAAGCTCTGAAATTGATCTAGAGACAAATAATTTTGATCAAGCTAAATTAGATTTAAAAATTCAACAAACTTCTAATGATCAATATTTAAAGACTTATAAATTAAAATCGCCGCTAATAGAGTCTGAAACTATTTTGCACTCAAGTTTTGATCTAAATTTTATCAGAGATGATTTAGATATTAATCTTTCTGCGGAAACATATGAAGATTTGAATAGACTTGAAAGTGATAGATATGAATATATCTTTCCAAGTTTAAGCTTAACAAAAAATATAAAAAATTTTGAAACAGGAAGTTTGGGTTTAGAAACCTCTGGTTCAAGTAGATTATTCAACACTAATATTTATGAAAAAACGCTCATTAATGACTTAAGATATAAGTCTTTTAGTAGAATAAATGCTTTAGGATTAGTAAGTAATTACGAAATTTTATTTAAAAACTTTAACGCAGAATCTAAAAGATCTACTACTTATAAAAATGAAGCTGAAACTTCTCTGCAATCTATTGTTAATTATGAAATGAAGTATCCTTTACAAAAAATAAATGAAAATTTTCTAAGTACTTTAACTCCGACTATGTCTTTAAGGTACAGTCCAAATAAATCGAAAAATAGATCCAAAGATGATAGAGAAATAGATGTAAATAATATTTTTTCTATAAATAGAATTGGTTCATCTGATACAATTGAAGGCGGTCAATCAATTACAATAGGTAACGAGTATGCATTATTTGATAGTAATGATAATAATAGAAAAATACTCTCAATAGATCTTGCAACAGCTTTTAGAGATGAAAAAAATGACAAATTGCCTATTAATAGTACACTTGGAGACAAACAATCAAATGTTTTTGGTAATATAGATTTTAATACCGGGAAATTTATCGATTTTAATTATAATTTTGCTTTAGATAATGATTTTAAAACTTTAAATATGAATCAAATCAAATCTACTTTCAACTTTAATAAATTCGTCACATCATTTGACTTTTTAGAGAAAAGTAACATTATTGGCACTAACAGTTACGTCTCAAACGAGTCAACACTGGAAATTAATAATAGCTCCTCATTAAGTTTTAGAACAAGAAGAAACAAAGAAAGAGATTTAACTGAATACTACAATTTGATATATCAATATAAAAATGATTGTCTAGTAGCAGGTTTAGAGTATAAAAAAGATTTTTATAGTGATGGCTCATTAAAACCTGATGAGCAAATATTTTTTTCAATCACAATAATGCCTTTTGGAAAAGTGAATTCACCAGACTTTAAACAGTAATGATATTAATTAGATATATATTATTTTTTTTATTATTTTTTTCACCTTTAAAGGCAGTAGAAAGTTTTATCGAATTTAAAATTAATGACGAAATAGTAACAAATATAGATCTGGACACTGAGTACAGATATTTAATAGCTCTGAATAATGAATTAAGAAATACTGATGAAGATACTTTAAAAAAGTTATCTAGAGAGTCAATTATAAAAGAAAAAATAAAAAAGAATGAACTTAAAAAATATTATCAACTTAAAGGCTCATCAGATTATTTAGATGAGGTAATAAAAGTTTTTTATGAAAAAGTTGGTATGAAAAATATAGAAGAATTCAGAAATTATTTGAATGAATATGATTTAGATTTAGATATTGTTAGAAATAAAATTGAAATAGAAATGCTTTGGAATAAATTAATTGGACTTAAATACTCAAATCAACTTAATATAAATAAAGAGTTTTTAGAAAAACAGGTAGAAAAACAATTTGATAAAAATGAATTTATTACTGAATATGAATTATCCGAAATAATGTTTCAGACTACTGGTGATATTAGTTTTAGTAACAAACTTAATTTAATACTAAAAGATGTTGAAGAACAAGGTTTTAAAAATGCAGCGAACATACACAGTATATCTGACTCATCTAAATTTGGTGGAAAAATAGGATGGCTTGATGAAAAACAATTATCTCAATCAATTTTTGATGCCATTCAAAATCTTGAAATAGGTAATATTTCTAAACCAGTAAGAGTTGCAAATGGTTTTTTAATTTTAAAGATAGATAATAAAAAACAAAAAAAAATTATAATGGATAAAAAAAAATTATTGGAAAAAGCAATTCAATATGAAACAACTAAACAATATAATCAATTTTCAATTATTTATTATAATAAAATAAAATTAAACTCTGTAATAAGTGAACTATAAACCTATTATAATTGTCGCTGGTGAACCTAATAGTATTTTTCTTGAAATATTCTTTAAGTCAAAAATGAAAATTAATTTAAAGAATCCCATAATCTTAATTGCTTCTAAAGAGATAGTCTTATTACACATGAAGAAACTAGGATTTAATTTTGAAATAAATTCTATTACCGAAAATGATATAAATTTTAAATCTTTAGAAAAAAAAAAAATTAATTTAATAGATATAAAGTTTAAGTTTAATAAACCTTTTGATAAAATTTCTGAAAAATCAAATGATTTCATAAATAAATCATTTAATGTTGCGCTTAAAATATTAAAAACAAAAAATTGTTCAGGATTAATTAATGGCCCAATATCTAAAAAACATTTTTTAAAAGGCAAAAGTTTAGGGATTACTGAATATTTATCAAAAAAAACAAAAAAGAGAGACGTAGCTATGGTAATCTACGATAAAAAGTTATCGGTCAGCCCAATAACTACTCATCTTCCATTAAAAAAAGTTAATAAATTTATAACAAAAAAAAAAATATATACTCAAGTAAAGCTAATTACTAAATTTTATAAAGAAAACTTTAAAAAAAAACCAAAAATTGCTATAACGGGTCTTAATCCACATTGTGAAAGTAATTTTAAAAATTCTGAAGAAGATAAAATAATTATTCCTGCGATTACAAACTTAAATAAAAAAAATTATAAAGTAAAAGGCCCTTTTCCCGCTGATACTATATTTTTAAAAGAAAATTTTAAAAAATTTGATGTGATTGTAGGTATGTATCATGATCAAGTACTTACTCCCATGAAGGCTTTATTTGGATTTGATGCAATTAATATAACTTTAGGTCTACCTTTCTCGCGTATTTCTCCAGATCATGGTCCAAATTCTTCAATGTTAGGTAAAAATTTGTCTAACCCTCAAAGTTTAATAAATGCCCTTAAATTTTTAGATAAATAAGTGAATATTAAAACTAAAAAAAGTCTTGGTCAAAATTTTTTAGTAGATAAAAATATTTTAAATCAAATTGTGAATACAGTAGAGATTTACAATAAAGAAATATTAGAAATTGGCCCGGGTAGTGGAAATTTAACGAGTTATATTTTACAAAAAAATCCCAAAAAATTTTATGTTGTTGAAAAAGATGATAATTTATCTTTGTTACTTAAAAAAAAATTTAATGATAAAATTAAAATTATTAATGATGATATTTTAAAAATTTCAGAAGAAGGAATTTCAAAAAACAAATTAATTGTTTTTGGAAATTTACCATATAATATTTCAACAGAAATTCTCTCCAAATGGATTACAAATATGAATTCTAATATTTGGTTTGAAAGTTTAATCTTAATGTTTCAAAAAGAAGTGGCCGATAGAATCATCGCAAAGTCTAATAATTCGAATTACGGTAGACTGTCAATTTTATCAAATTGGAAGATGGATATAAAAAAGATTATTGATATAAAGCCTCAGTGTTTTTTTCCTAAGCCGAAAATAGATAGTTCTTTATTAATTTTTACGCCAAAAAAAAATTTTTTTAAATTACAAAGTGCTAAAAGCCTCGAAAAACTTACTAGAGTTTTTTTTAGTCAAAGAAGAAAAATGTTAAAAAAACCATTTTATCAAATTTTTAAAAATCCAGAAGAAATATCAAAAAAATTTAAAATTAATCTTAATTTAAGGCCACAAAATCTAGAACCTGAGGTGTATTTTAAATTAGCTCAGGAATTTGAAAATTCAAGAAGTTAGTTTTTCAATATGTTTTCTTATATATTCTTTATCATAGTCTTTTGAGCCACTATTAATTTCAGCATCAATTAAATTGCTTATCTTTGAGTAACATTCATCTAAATTATCATTAACAATTACGTAATCATAATTAATCCAATGCAATACATCTCTACTAAATTCTTTCATTCTTTCATCAACTATTAATTTGTCTTTCATGTCTCTATTAGATAATCTTTTAAATAATTCTTCTTTACTTGGTGGTAAAATAAAAAAAGTGATTAATTTATAATTTAATTTTTTATTCTTTATTTGATCTGCTCCTTGCCAATCTATGTCAAATATAACATTTTCTCCTTTTTCTAATTTTTCTATAACAGGGGTTCTTGTCGTTCCATAAAAATGATTAAACACCTTAGCGTATTCTAAGAATTCTTCATTTTTGATTAAATTTTCAAATTTATTTTGATCTACAAAATAATAATCTTTGTTCGGTAACTCACTTGGTCTTGGTTTCCTCGTAGTGTGTGAAATGGAAATATTAAAATTTTTATTTTTAGATAAAAGTTTTACTAAAGTAGTCTTACCTGCCCCAGATGGGGATGATAAAATTACCATTATCCCATCTTTTTTTATGGACATTAAAATATCTAATTTGCTTTGCCTTCAATAAATTTAACAGCATCTCCAACAGTAAGAATTTTTTCAGCTTCACTATCTGAAATTTCAGATCCAAACTCTTCCTCAAAAGCCATAACCAATTCAACTGTATCTAAACTATCTGCACCAAGATCATCTATAAAACTAGAGTCATCTTGAACTTTAGTTTCATCAATACCTAGGTGGTCAGCTACAATTTTTTTAACTTTATTTGAAATATCTTCTGACATAATCTTCCTTTTTGTTATATTTCGTTAATAGTTTAAAAAGTAGTTTTGTCAACCTAAATACATGCCCCCATTAACATGTAATGTTTCTCCATTTATATAGTCAGATTGATCAGAGCTTAAGAAAGCAACTGCATTTGCTATATCTTCTGGATTGCCAAGTCTATTCGATGGAATTTTAGCAATTATGCCCTGTTTATGTGTTTCATCAATTTGATCTGTCATAGCAGTCTTTATAAAGCCAGGAGAGATACAATTTACATTAATATTTTTTTTTGCATATTCAATGGCTAAGCTTTTAGACATTGCAACTATGCCTGCTTTTGATGCAGTATAGTTTGCTTGACCTATATTGCCTGTATGACCTACTACTGATGTTATATTAACTATTTTTCCAGACTTATTTTTAAGCATCTTTTTTATAGAATGTTTGCACATCAAAAATGTAGAAGTCAAATTAATTTCAATTACTTTTGTCCATTCCTCTAAACTCATTCTAATAGTTAAGTTATCTTTTGTAATTCCAGCATTGTTAATTATACAATCAAGTGAACCACCTAAAGCCTCTGTTGCATCGTTAATGAAATCTTCTATTTTTTCATGATTAGAAATATCAAATTTAATAATTTTAATATTATTGAATCTTTTTTTTAAGTCTTCTAACTTTTCAATTTTTGTTCCTGTTGCTAAAATATTAGCTTCATTTTTGCACAATTTCTCAACTATTGAATTACCTATTCCTCCTGAAGCACCAGTGACTATAATATTTTTATTTTTTAGACTACTCATTAATATTAATTAACTTTATATCTTCTTCTGAATTTATTGCACTAACTTTAACATTTTTATCTATTCTTTTTATTAAACCAGATAAAACTTTACCAGGTCCTATTTCAATAAATTGATTAATTCCTTTATCAATCATTAACAAAACACTTTCTCTCCATCTAACCCTGCTTTCAATTTGTTTAACTAGTAAATCTTTTAAATCATCTAGATTAGGTATTTCTTTTCCAGTAACATTTGAAATTAATGTATTATGAGGTTCATTAAAAGTTAATTTTGATATCTCTTCACTCATTATATGTGTTGCCTTATTCATTAATTTACAATGAAATGGAGCACTTACTGGTAATTTAATGTTCTTTATATTTGCTGCCTTCAAATCAATCATTATTTTTTCTAAATCTTTTATATTTCCACTTAATACTATTTGACCATTTGAATTATCATTAGCAATATAGCATTCATATTTATCATTATTCTCATCAATAATATTTTCGATAACATTAATATCAGATCCTAAAACTGCAACCATTCCACCCACTCCTTTTGGAACTGAACTTTGCATTGCCTTCCCTCTAATTTGAAGTATTTTTAAAGTATCAGTAAATGTTAATGATCCAGCTGATGTTAAAGCTGTATATTCTCCTAATGAGTGTCCAGCAAAGAATTTTGCATTATTTAAGTTAATTTTAAATTCTTCTTTAATCAATTTAAAAATTGAATAGCTTATCAAAAATATTGCTGGTTGTGTATTTTCAGTAAGATCTAATTCCTCTTTTGGACCATTTAAAATTATATCTGATAATGAAAATCCAAGAGTTTTGTCTGCTTCTTTAAATAAATCCTGAACTAAACTGTATTTATCATAAAAGTTTTTGCCCATTCCAACTATTTGGGAGCCCTGGCCTGGAAAAATAACAGAAAACATTTAAATATCTAAATTTTATTGTAGTTTTTAATGTTGTAATTCAATTATTATAATAGTATATCCTCATTTTTTATTAAAGAACAATTATGAATTTATACGAACATACTATTATAGCTAGGCAAGATACTAGTCCGTCACAAATAAAATCTTTAACTGAAAAATACTCTAAAATTGTAGAAAAAAATGATGGAGAAATAGTACAAAAAGAAGAATGGGGTCTATTAAATCTAGCTTATATAATTAAAAAAAATAAAAAAGGCATCTATATGCACTTTAAGATAAAAGGTGCAGGAAACATAATTACTGAATTAGAAAAAAGTGAGTCTATAGATAAAAACCTATTAAGATATATGACTGTAAAAGTTAAAAAATTTGACCTTAAAACTAAATACTTCCAAAAAAAAGAGGAAAACGAAAAAAAAGATTATAAAAAAGAAAATAACAAAGATTAATTATGTCATTAAAAAAAAGAGCTGGAAATAAAAAAAATAAACAAAGTAACTTTGCTAAGTTAAGTATTTTTCAGCCTAATAAATATAAGTTCAAGAAATCCTGCCCTTTATCTGTAAAAGGGGCACCAGAAATTGATTATAAAAACGTAAAATTGTTAAAAAAATATATCTCTGAAAATGGCAAAATACTGCCTTCAAGAATAACAAATGTTTCACAAAAAAAACAAAGACAACTTTCTCTATCCATCAAGAGAGCTAGAAACTTAGCATTAATTTAAATGAAAGTAATACTTTTAGAAAATTTAAGAAAAATAGGATCTATTGGAGAAATAATAGATGTAAAAAGAGGTTTTGCGAGAAATTTTTTAATAGCTAGTAAAAAAGCTCTATATGCTTCTAAAGAAAATATTGCTGAAGTAAAAAAAATTAAAATTGAATTAGGTAAAAGAGATACAGAGAAAAAAAATCAAGCTCAAAAAATTTTAGATCAAATTAAAGGAAAAGAATATACAATTCAAAAACTTAGCACTGAAAATAAAGAGTTATATGGCTCAGTAAAACCAACTGAAATAGCAAAATTAATAGAAGAAAAAGATAAACTTGAAATTAAACCCTCAACCATACAACCAATGACTGAAATTAAATCTATTGGTAAATTTAAAGTAAAAATTATATTACACTCGGAAGTGGACTTCGAAATTATTATAAATGTAATCGCAGCGGAAACCACTCAGTAATTATACAATTTTTTCCCCAGCAAGTTTTTATTATTTTATTAAAACTTATTTAGTTTAATGTTAATTAATGGAAAATAAATTAACTGTAGTTAAAGATAATTTTAAAGAACTTCCAAATAACATTGAGGCAGAACAATCCGTAATTGGCTCCATATTAGTTTCTAATGAGCTATTTGATGAGATAAATACTATAATATCAAGTGTAAATTTTTTCGATCCAATGCATCAAAAAATTTTTTCAGCTATAGAAAGTCTTATATATAAAGGAATGTTAGCAAATCCTATTACTTTAAAGAATTATTTTGAAAATGAAAAAGATGAATTAAATGTACCAGAATATTTGGTAAAAGTAACAAAGTTTTCAACTGCAACAAGACAAGCAATTGAATATTCTAAAATTATTTATGATATGTTTGTAAGAAGAGAGTT
>CEUZ01112569.1_pt1 | contig 38297 bp, 37 predicted proteins | sample 361511 | NCBI WGS metagenome assembly CEUZ01 (sample SAMEA2622822, study PRJEB7988) | marine metagenome | biome: marine biome (ENVO:00000447); feature: surface water layer (ENVO:00002042); material: "saline water (ENVO:00002010), including plankton (ENVO:xxxxxxxx)" | depth 5 m | reverse complement strand
AATTTATGATCAACTTAAAAAGTCAAGAGCTATTACTTTAGTTGGAGTTATTTTAGGTGGTGCTGCTGCTATTGCTTCAGGTGATTCAACTGCTGCAGCTGCAATAGCAGGTGGTGCTGCTACAGCGGGACAAAGATCACTTTTAAGTTTTTCTAGAACACAAGAAGGTGCGGCTGATCAAGCTGGATTTTCATTTCTAAAAAAAAGTGGAAAATCACTTTGTGGAATAATTAGTTTTTTAGAGCTTTTAGAAAGTTTACAGGGGTATAAAGAAAACGCATATACTCAATCCCATCCTTTAACGAGAGAAAGAATAAGAGATGCAAAATATGCTGCAAAAGATGAAAATTGCGAAAATATAAATAATAATAAACTAAATAAAATTAAACCTATAGAATTTGGTATTAATGAAAGATATAAATTTATTCAAGCCAAATTGATAGGTTTTAATGATCCAGAAAATACCATTAAATCAATAAAAAATAATTCCAATTTTAGCGAAGACCATATTAACTACGCTTTAGCCATAGCAAATTATAAATTGTTTAATTATAAAAAAGGAAATAATTTAATTAATAAATTAATAAAAAAATATCCTTCTTATCCTTATTTTTATGAATTAAAAGCGCAAATGTTAAGAGAAAATGGATTTTTAAAAGAATCCTTAAAAAATTATTTATTTGTAAATAAATTATTACCAGGTGACTCATTAATACAAATTGAATTAGCTCATACTTTATTAAACACTGAAAAAAAAGATAATATAAACAAAGCAATCAAGATTCTTGAGAAAGCACAAATTAAAGAAATTGAAAATAATAAATTGTGGTATCTTTTGTCTGTTGCGTATGGAAAAAATTCTGAAATAGGTAGATCTAGATATGCATCAGCTTATTCATCATATTTAAAAGGTGATGATGAAATGGCTATAAATTTTATCAATAGAGCAAAAAAAATAACAAAGAGAAATACGTCTGAATGGTCTAAATTAATTGAATTAGAAAAAAAAATTAATTTTAAAAAAAAATAAAAGATTTTAAATTAAGTTGTATGGTAAAATTATATTTTTAATTTATATTAATAATTTTTTAAATGAAAAAAATTTTAGTCATAAATGGCCCTAATTTAAATTTATTAGGAAAAAGAGAAATAGAAATTTATGGAAAAACTTCTTTAAAAAGTATTGAAAATACAACAAGAGAATTCGCTAAAAACAATAGTTTAGAAGTAGAATTTAAACAAAGTAATGAAGAATCAGAAATTATAAATTGGATACAAGATTGTATGAAAAACTCTTATAATGGTTTGTTAATTAATGCAGGAGCATATACTCATACTTCTATTGCAATATTTGATGCTTTAAAAGCAATAAAAATACCTATTATAGAAATACATTTATCTAATATCCACAAAAGAGAAGAGTTTAGAAAAAAATCTTTTATTTCAGAGGTAGCTAATGGTGTTATTTTTGGATTCGGGTCTTATAGTTATATTTTAGCAATAATGGCAATCAAAAATTTATTAGAAAATAAAAATGGCTAATGATTTAGATGATAAAAAACTATTAAAAAATCTATTAAAGTCTGTAAAAGAACTTACGGAAATTTTAAAAAAATCTAATTTACCAGGAAATATTGAGAATACTGGAGACGTAACAAGAGTTACTACAAAAAGAATTAAAATTGAGCATGCAGACGCTATGACATCACCTATGGTTGGAACTGTATATTTATCACCAGAACCAAAAGCAAAAAGTTTTATAAAGCAAGGACAAGCTGTTAAAAAAGGCGATACTTTATTAATAATTGAAGCAATGAAAACATTTAACCCAATAAAAGCTGAAAAATCAGGAAAAATTCAAAAAATATTAGTTAATGACGCAGAGCCAGTTGAATATGGGCAGCCTTTATTAGTAATTAAATAAATAAAAAATGTTTAAAAAAATTTTAATAGCTAATAGAGGAGAAATTGCATTAAGAATTGTAAGAACTTGTAGAGATCTTGGAATTAAAACTGTTGCAGTACATTCATTAATTGATAAAGATTCAATGCACGTTAGACTTGCAGACGAAGCAGTCTGTATAGGTAAATCATCAATAAAAGATAGTTATTTAAATTCATTTGCTATTTTATCTGCAGCAGAAATTACTAATTCAGATGCAATTCACCCAGGGGCAGGTTTTTTCTCAGAAAACTCTGAATTTTCTTCAATGGTAAAAAAACACAAAATAACTTTTATCGGACCAACAAGTGAACAAATAAATTTATATGGTGACAAAATATCCGCAAAAAAATTAATGAAAAAAAATAAATTCCCAGTTATTCCAGGTTCAGAAGATTATTTAGAATCTATTGATGAAGCATTAGAAATAGCAAAAAAAATTGGTTACCCAGTAATATTAAAAGCTGGGTCTGGTGGTGGTGGAAAAGGTATTAGAGTAGTAAAAAATAAAAAAGAATTAATAGAAAATTATTCTATCGTAAAACAAGAAGTTAAAAGTTCATTTGGTAATGAAAATATATATTTAGAAAAGTTTTTTGATAATCCTAGACATATAGAAGTACAAATAGTTGCTGACAAAAAAGGTAACATGATTCATTTAGGTGAAAGGGATTGCTCTATACAAAGAAATAAGCAAAAAATAATAGAGGAAACGCCGTCACCTACTCTGTCTGACGCTGAAAGAAAAAAAATTTGTAGTTTGGTAGTAAAAACAATAAAAAAAATAGGTTATGAAAGTTTAGGAACTGTTGAATTATTATATAAAAATAAAAAATTTTATTTTATGGAAATGAACACAAGAGTACAAATTGAACACACTATTACTGAAAGAATTACTGGTGTAGATTTAGTAAAACAACAAATTAAGATAGCTGCAGGGGAAAAAATAAAATTAAAACAAAAAGACGTTAATTTTACTGGTCATTCTATACAATGTAGAATAAATGCTGAAGATCCTCATAGTTTTATTCCCTCTCCAGGTAGAATTGAAGAATATCATTCTCCTGGCGGACCAGGAGTAAGAATTGATTCTGCTTTATATGCTGGCTGTATAGTTCCTCACCAATATGACAATTTAATATCAAAAATAATAATTTATTCAAGAAACAGAAATGAAGCGATACTAAGATTAAAAAGATGTTTAATAGAATATGTTATTAATGGTATTAAAACTAATATTCCTTTACATCTTAAAATATTAAATAGTAAAGATTACATCAAAGGCAGTTACCATATTAATTGGTTAGATAAATTTTTATCTCTTAATTATTAAATGACAATTAACGAAGAAGCTATCTTAAAAGGTTATTCATTAGGAATATTTCCTATGTCAGAAAGCTTTGATGATCCAAATATATATTGGATTAATCCAAAAAAAAGAGGTGTGATACCATTAGATGATTTTAAAATTTCTAAAAGCCTAAAAAAAGAAATAAAAAAAAAGAAATTTAAAATAACGATTAATAAAAACTTTAATCAGGTTATTAAAAATTGTGCAAAAAAAACAGAAAATAGACCCACTACATGGATAAACAAAGAGATAGTTGAGTTATATTCTAACCTTAATCAAATTGGGCACGCCCACTCCATAGAAGCTTGGTTTAAAAATAAATTAGTAGGAGGCTTATATGGGGTTTCATTAGGTTCTGCTTTTTTTGGAGAAAGCATGTTTAGTAAAATGTCTAATGCGAGTAAAGTTTGTTTAGTTTATTTAATAGCAAATCTAAAAATAAAAGGATTTACTTTGTTAGATACTCAATTTGTAAATCCTTATTTAAAAAAACTAGGGGCTATTGAAATAACAAGAAAGAATTATTTAAAATTATTAGGAAAATCATTAAAAAAAAATACAAATTTTTCTAAAAAAGTTTCTCAATCATCTATATATGAAATCATACATTCTATGACCCAAACATCATAAACCGCATGATCAACAGCTGAAATTGATGGGCTAGATGAAAACATCCAACCGCTAAATATATTTTCTTCTTCTTTTTCAAACTTTTTATCCCAAATTTTAATAAAAGCTGAATTCTCAGGAGGGTCTTCTGGAGGAGATTTATTACATGTTTTAACGACTATTTTTAAAGTACCAAAATTAATTTCTTCATTATTCTCAATTTTAATTTTTGATATTTTTCCACTTACCTTATTTAATGCTCCTAAAACTGTAAGTGAACTAAGTGAATTAGAATAAAAAATAGTTACAAAAAATATAAAGAAAAATATAAAAAAATTTTTATTTTTTTTTATTTGGATTCCATGCTTCATAATTTTTAACTTTTTTTAATTTATTTTGCTGGTTCAAAATATGCCCATCAGGCAAATACGCTTTTTTAGTTCCTGTATTATTAGAAGAAATATTTTTTTGCCAATGTAATTTCTTTTTTAATTTAGGAAAATCTTGTATTATATGATGTAACCAAGCATGCCAATCTGGATCTATTTTTGTTGGATCACTTTCATTTTTATACATAACCCATCTTTTTTCTTTTTTTGTTCCATGTGAAATTTTAGACATATAATACTTATTTCCATCATTATCTTTTCCTACTAAATTTCCGAAAAAAATTGTATATAAATATAAAGAAATATTTTTCATATATTTAATTATTTAAAAATAACAAAAAAATCAAAAAAAATATTTTTTTTCTTGAAAATTATGTTATAAGTATCAAGATATAGTTGTATAACTTTATTATACTATACTATATGTAGTAGTTACCATATAATGTTATAATTTATGAAAATTGAAAGAAAGTTTACAATAAAAGGAGAATCTCCTTACAAAGGAGTAACCTTTAAAAAAGTCAAATCAGAGATTAGAAACCCTGATGGTTCAATAATTTTTAAATTAGATAATGTTGAAGTTCCTATTAAATGGTCTCAAGTAGCAACAGATATAATTGCTCAAAAATATTTTAGAAAAAAGGGTGTTCCAAAATATCTTAAAAAAAGCATTGAAAAAAATGTTCCAAATTGGTTATCAAAAAACATACCTGATGAAACTAAATTAGAAAAGATTGATAAAGATAAAAGATTTGGTAGTGAAATTTCTTCAAAACAAGTTTTTGATCGAATTGCTGGGACTTGGACATATTGGGGATGGAAAGGAAAATATTTCAATACCGAAGAGGATGCAAGATCTTTTTATGATGAATTAAGATATATTTTATGCCAACAAATGGCTGCGCCTAACTCTCCTCAATGGTTTAATACTGGCCTTAATTGGGCATATGGTATTGACGGTCCGGCTCAAGGCCACTTTTATGTTGATAATAATTCAGGAAAACTAAGTTTATCTGAAACAGCATACGAACATCCTCAACCACACGCTTGTTTTATACAAAGTGTAAGCGATGACCTTGTTAATGAAGGTGGAATAATGGATTTATGGGTGAAAGAAGCAAGATTATTTAAATATGGGTCAGGTACAGGAAGTAATTTTTCAAATTTAAGAGGAGATGGAGAAAATTTATCAGGTGGTGGAAAATCTTCTGGTCTAATGAGTTTCTTAAAAATTGGAGATAGATCTGCAGGAGCAATAAAATCTGGCGGAACAACAAGAAGAGCCGCAAAAATGGTAGTAGTTGATGTTGATCATCCAGATATTGAAGATTTCATTGATTGGAAAGTTAAAGAAGAGCAAAAAGTTGCGTCATTGGTTGTTGGTTCAAAAATATGTGAAAGACATCTTACAGAAATTATGGAAGCATGCTGGAACAATGAAATAAATGATGAAAAAAGATTTGATCCAAAAACTAATACTATTTTAAAAGGAAAAATAATAAGCGCAAAAAGAGCTCTTATACCTGAAAATTATATAAAAAGAATACTAGAATTTGCCAAACAAGGATTTAAAACTATAGAATTTAGAACTTATGATGTTGATTGGGATTCTGAAGCATATTTAACTGTATCAGGGCAAAATTCAAATAACTCAGTTAGAGTTAATAATAAATTTTTAAATTGTGTTCTAGAAGATAAAGAATGGAAATTAATTAGACGAACAGACAACAAAGTTTTTAAATCAATTAACGCAAAAGATCTTTGGGATAAAATTGGTTATGCTGCATGGTCATGTGCAGACCCAGGCATTCAATATGATACTACGATTAATGAATGGCACACATGCCCTAAAAGTGGGAAAATAAATGCATCAAATCCATGCTCTGAATATATGTTCTTAGATAATACAGCTTGTAATTTAGCATCAATAAATTTAATAGAGTTTTTAGATAATAAAGGAAAATTCAAAATTGAAGATTTTAAACATGCGGTAAAACTTTTTACCTTAGTATTAGAAATATCTGTAATGATGGCTCAATTTCCTTCTAAAGAAATAGCTAAGCTTTCCTATGAATTTAGAACATTAGGATTGGGATATGCAAATATAGGCGGACTCCTAATGCAACAAGGTTTTAGTTATGATAGTGATGAAGGTAGAGCTATATGCGCGTCAATAACAGCTTTAATGACAGGAGAATCTTATAATATATCCTCACAAATTGCCAAAGAACTTGGTTCTTTTAATAGGTTCAAAGAAAATGCAAAAGATATGCTTAGAGTAATTAAAAATCATAAACTAGCTGCATGTGGTAAAAAAAATGGATATGAAAATTTATCAATTTTACCTGTTCCTATTGAAGAAAAAGACTGTGTAGATAAAGAATTGTTATTAGCAGCAAAAGAATCTTGGGATAACGCGCTAATTAATGGCAAAAAGTATGGTTTTAGGAATGCTCAAACAACTGTAATAGCGCCAACAGGTACAATTGGATTAGTAATGGATTGCGATACAACGGGAATTGAGCCAGATTTTTCAACAGTTAAATTCAAAAAACTTGCTGGAGGCGGTTATTTTAAAATTATTAATAGACTAATACCTATATCACTAAAGAATCTTGGTTATAGCCAATTTCAAATTGAAGAAATAACAAAGTATGTAATTGGTAATGGAACTTTAAATAACTGTGAAAAAATAAATCACAAAAGCTTAAAAGAAAAAGGATTTACTGAAGAAATAATAAAAAAAATTGAAGAAAATTTAACAAATGCTTTCGATATTAAATTCGCTTTTAATAAATTTATTATAGGAGAAGATTTTTGTTTAAATAATTTAAAGTTAAAGAAAAAAGATTTAGATGATCCTTCATTTAACATGCTTCAACACTTAGGTTTTAATGAAGATGAAATAAACGATGCAAATATTTATTGTTGTGGTTCAATGACTTTAGAAAAGGCTCCGCATTTGAAAGAAGATCATTTACCTATTTTTGATACAGCCAATCCATGTGGAAAAATTGGAAAAAGATTTTTATCAACTGAGAGTCATATAAAAATGATGGCTGCAGCACAACCTTTTATTTCAGGTGCAATTTCCAAAACAATTAATATGCCAAATAAAGCTACAATAGAAGAATGCAAAAATTCATATATAAAATCGTGGAAATTAGGTTTAAAGGCCAATGCTCTTTATAGAGATGGTTCCAAATTATCTCAACCTTTAAGTTCTGCTATTGTCGAAGAAGAAGACGTTGTTGATGAAACAATATCCACAAAAGATAAAACTATTAATGTTGCTAGAAAAATTGCGCAAGATTATGTTAAAGAAATAATTAGAACAAAAAGAAATAAAATGCCTGATAGAAGAAAAGGATATACTCAAAAAGCTATTGTCGCAGGACATAAAGTATATTTAAGAACAGGAGAATATGATGATGGGTCTATTGGTGAGATTTTTTTAGATATGCACAAAGAAGGCGCGGCATTTAGAAGTCTTATGAATAATTTTGCAATTGCTATATCTATAGGGTTACAATATGGCGTGCCACTTGAAGAATTTGTTGAAGCATATGTAAATACTAAATTTGAACCATCTGGTCCAGTTCAAGGAAATGATTCTATAAAATTCTCAAGTTCTATTTTAGACTACGTTTTTAGAGAATTAGCAATATCATATTTAAATAAAAAAGAACTTGCTCATTTTAATCCTGATCAAAAAATATCCACAAATATGGACAACCAAGAAATTAAAGCTTCAGCTGCAAATGATCAAATATCAAGATACGCAAGTACTGGTTATTTAAGAAGTAATTTTTATGTTCTATCTGGTGGAATGGAAAACATCAATAAACATGGCAAAGAAATTAAAAATAATAAACCAAATAATAAGATTAATTTAAAAAAAAATATAGATGATCTAAGAAAAAAAGCAAAATTAAGTGGATACGAAGGTGATGCTTGTGGTGAATGTGGCAACTTCACTCTTGTAAGAAATGGCACGTGTTTAAAATGTGATACTTGTGGCGGGACTACAGGTTGTAGCTAAATTAATAACTAAATAATTTCTTCTCTAACTTTTCCAGAAATAAAATTAAATTTTAAGCTACTTTTATTTTTTAAATTTATTTTTATTAAAATTTTTGATTTTAAATTATTAGACAATAAAAAATCAGCTATTGGTTCTTTAATTTTTAATTGAATTAATCTAGAAAGAGGTCTGGCACCATAAACTTCGCTATACCCATTTTTAACTAAAAAATTTATTACATCTTTCGAAATTTTTATTGAAATATTTTTTTGTTTTAATCTTACTTCTAATTGTTTAATAAATTTATTAACTATTTTTTCTACAGTTTGAAAATTTAATGAATTAAAAGTAATAATTGAATCTAATCTGTTTCTAAACTCAGGTTTGAAAAAAAATTTAATTTCTTCTTCATTGTCTTGTTTATTAATGTTTGTTCCAAATCCTAACTTACCTTTTGTTAAATTTTCAGCTCCTATATTAGTGGTCAAAATTAAGATTGTATTTTTAAAATTAACAGATTTACCATTATTATCTGTTAATTTACCGTAATCCATAACTTGAAGTAGTATATTAAAAAGATCGTGATGAGCTTTTTCAATTTCATCAAAAAGAACGACTGAATGTGGGCTCTGATCAACAGCTTCAGTTAAAAGACCACCTTGATCAAAACCAACGTATCCTGGTGGTGATCCTATTAATCTTGCTATGCTATGCTTTTCTGAATATTCAGACATATCCAATCTAATAAATTTAGATTCTAATGAATTTGACAATTGTTTAGCTAATTCTGTTTTACCTACTCCTGTTGGGCCAGTAAATAAAAAACAACCAATAGGTTTATCAGGCTCAGATAAGCCTGCTTGAGAAACTTTAATAGCTCTGGTTAAATCATCAATTGCTTTATCTTGGCCATAAATTAATTTCTTTATTTTATTACCAAGATTTTTAGCAACTAAATTGCTTTGATTGTTAATGCTTTTTAAAGGTATTTTAATAATCCTAGAAATAGTATTAATTATATCTGAATCATTAATAATTTTATTTTTATTATCAAAAGTTTTTTTATACGCACCAGCTTCATCTATTACGTCAATTGCTTTATCTGGCAATTTCTTTTGAGTTATATATCTATTTGATAAATCAATTGCTAATTTTAAAGCATCATCTGTATATTTTAACTTATGAAAGTTTTCATAATACTTTTTAATACCCTTTAATATTTCAAAACATTCAGAAGTAGAAGGTTCTGCCACATCAATTTTTTGGAATCTTCTAGAAAAAGCTTTATCTTTATCAAAATAATTCCTAAATTCCTTATAAGTTGTAGAGCCAATACACTTTATTTGTCCGTTCGAAAGAACTGGTTTTAAAATATTTGAGGCATCCATTGATCCTCCTGTTGTTGCTCCAGCCCCAACAATTGTATGAATTTCATCAATAAATAAAATGTTATTCTTTGATGAACTTATATTTTTTATAACTTTTTTAAGCCTATCTTCAAAATCCCCTCTATATTTAGTACCAGCAATTAAAGCTCCTAAATCTAATTGATGGATTACAGATTGGCGCAAAAATTTAGGCACTTCATTATTAAATATTTTAAGAGCTAGTCCTTCAACAATAGCCGTTTTGCCCACTCCTGGATCTCCTACATATAAAGGATTATTTTTCAAACGTCTTGATAAAATTTGTATAGTTCTTTCTATTTCTTCATTTCTTCCTATCAATTTATCAATTTTTTTATCCTTAGCTTTATCAATTAAATTAATTATAAATTCATTTTTATTTGTTTTTTCTTTTGATTGATATGTATTGGGGTATACAAAGTCACTATTTGTTTCATCTTGTCTTTGAGACTCCAAATCATCAAATTCATCATCTTTTGTCATTTTGTTCCCATCTTCTTTTTGTATACCGTGAGAAATAAAATTTAAAGCATCCAATCTTGACATATCTTGTTTTTGTAAAAAATAAACTGCATGAGATTCTCTCTCAGAAAAAATTGAAACTAAAACGTTTGCGCCATTAATTTTTTTATTAGATGAATAAATATGACCTGTAGTTCTTTGTAAAACTCTTTGAAAACTAGCAGAAGGTTCAGCTTCTTGCACTGTCGCAGAAGTTATACTTTTTAATTCTTCATCTATATATTTAATTAAACTTATTCTAAGATTCTTAATATCAACATTACATGCTTTTAACACATCCAAAGCTTCTTTGTCTTCAATTAATGCTAATAATAAATGTTCTAAAGTAACATATTGTTGTTGTCTGTCAGTTGCATAACAAACGGCTCTTTTTATAGTTTTTTCTAAATTATCTGACAACATTATTTAAATCTTTTCTAAAGTACAAAGTAAAGGAAACCCATTATTTCTAGCTGTATTAATAACTTTTAATATTTTTGTTTCAGCTATCTCATATGGAAATATTCCACAAATTCCAGCGCCTTTATTGTGAACTTCTAACATTATTTTAGAAGCTTCATTATGGTTTTTTCTAAATAAAGTTTTTAACAAATATACTACAAAATCCATTGGTGTATAATCATCATTAAGCATTACAACTTTATATAAAGGTGGTTTTGCTACCTTATTTTTAGATAACTTTTCTATAACTAGTTCGTTTTCTTGATTGGTATTTTTAAAAGTTTTTGGCATAAATTATTAATAATTATTATAAATTATAAATATTTAAAAAATAATAGTCAAAACTTAGGTGTAATAAAATTACATTTTCTTAAACTATTTTTCAAATTAAGTTTAATTTTCTTTAAATTTTCTTGATTATTAGCTTCGCATCTAGCAACAATAATATTTTGTGTATTAGAAGCTCTTACTAGCCACCAGCCATAGTTATTTGAATATCTTACTCCGTCAATATCTATAAATTTTTTATTCTCTTTTTTTAAAATATTTTTTAACTTTTTAACAATCAAGAATTTTTCGGTTTCTGTACTATTAAATCTTAATTCAGGAGTATTATAGGATTTTTCCATACTATCAAATAGTTTTGACAAAGAATTATCAGAGTCACAATACAGATTTAAAAATCTTATAGAAGCGTATATTGCGTCATCAAATCCATAATATTTATCAGCAAAGAAAATATGGCCACTCATTTCACCGGCAAAGATTGCTTTAGTTTCTTTCATTTTTTTTTTTATTAAAGAATGTCCAGTTTTCCAAAATATAGGATTACCATTTAATTTTTTAATTTCATTAAAAACAACTTGGCTGGATTTTATATCTAAAATAATTTTAGAATTTGGATTATTTAAAAGAACATCTCTAGCTAAAAAAGCAACAATCTTATCTGCAAATATAATTCTTCCTTTATTATCAACCACACCCAACCTATCGCCATCGCCATCAAAGGCAAAACCTAAATCGCATTTTTTTTTTTTTACTAAATTTATCAATTGTTTTAAATTTTTTGGAACAGTCGGATCTGGATGATGTGAAGGAAAATTTCCATCAATTTTTCCATTAATAATAAAATGTTTACCTTTTATTTTTTTAATTAATTTTGAAACAACCTCTCCACTTGATCCATTACCTGGATCCCAAGCAACTTTAATATTCTTTTTAATATTTGAAGAATTCTTTAAAAAAGATAAATATTTATTTTTAATTAATATTTTTTTTATTTTTGCTTTTTTATCATTAACAAAAATACCTTTTGAAGAAATTCTAGCCAAATCTAAAATATCTTTACCTACAATACTTTTATTTTTTAATAACATCTTAAACCCATTATAATTTGAAGGATTATGTGAACCTGTAATCATAATTCCGCTATCATATTTCTTAGAATACATTGTAAAATATAACAAGGGGGTTGGAACAAGACCAATTTTATAAACATTAATGCCTTTAGAGGACAATCCTTTTACTAATTCTTTTTCAAAATTTATTGAACTAATTCTTCCATCGTACCCTACTACAACATTTTTAAATTTTTGTTTTTTTAATAAAGTAGCAAATGCTTTTCCTAAATATAAAGCATCGATACTATTTAAATCTTCATCAATTATGCCTCTTATGTCGTATTCACGTAATATTGTTTTTTTAAAATTATGAATATCCATTAAAGATTCTTTTAAACTACTAAATACCTATTATTTTTAATAAATTAGGAAGAATGCTTCTAAGAAAAGAAATTAAAAAACCTACTTTGCCAGTGTATATAAAATAAATAATCAAACCAATTATAAATAAAATAAATAAATTTTTATAAAATGAATTCTTATTTTTAAAAAAATTAATCAATATAAAAATAAAAAAAAATGCTGCTAGTATGAATAATAAAATTTTGATCATTTAATAAAACTTTAATAATAAAATTAATTGAAAAAACTTTAAAACCAAATAATATCTTACCATTATGATAATGATAATCATTATCAATTAAATACAATTCAAATGTTCAATATAAAAAAATTTATATTAAAAAGTATATTTATACTTACTTTATTAAGCTTAATACATATAAATCTTGAATCAAAATCAGAAAGCGAATTAAATATATATTCAGGTAGAAAATTACATCTAATAGATCCTTTAATAAAAGAATTTGAAAAAGATTACAAAATTAAAGTTAATATTACCACGGGAAAAGCTGATGAATTCATAGAAAGATTAAAACTTGAAAAAAAAAATACAAAAGCTGATATTTTACTAACAACAGATATAGCAAGACTATCAAGAGCAAAAAAGAATAATTTATTTCAAAAAGTTAATTCAGAAATTTTAAAAAACAATATACCATCAAAATATACAAGTAAGGATTTTGACTGGTTTGGATTTTCAATAAGAGCTAGACCTATAATTTATTCAAAAGAAAGAATTAATAAAAATGAATTAAAAAATTACGAAAATTTGGCTGATGCAAAATGGAATAAGAAAATTTGCATGAGATCATCTAATAATGTTTATAACCAATCATTAATTTCTTATATGATTATAAATTTAGGTGAAAAAAGAACCGACCTGTGGATTAAAAATTTAATAAAAAACTTTGCACGAAAGCCATATGGGGGTGATAGAGATCAAATTAAAGCTATTGCTTCAGGACAATGTGATATCACTGTTGCAAATACATATTACCTAGCAAATATGTTAAATAGTAAAAATGAAAAAGATCGAAACGCAGCTAAAAAAGTATCACTATTTTGGCCAAATCAAAATACTTTTGGAACACATATAAATTTAAGCGGTGCTGGGATAATAAAAGATTCTAAAAATTATGACAATGCAGTTCTATTTTTAGAATTCCTCTCTTCACAAAAAGCTCAAGAAATATATACAAAAAAGATAAATGAATACTCTATAAGAAAAGATGTAGAGCCATCAAAAATAGTATTTAAATTTGGTAAATTTAAGTCTGATGATAAGCAACTTCATGAAATAGGTAAAGAAATAGAAAAAGCAATTTATTTATCATCAAAAAACGGCTGGAAATAATATTAATTTTTAACTTATTGTAAGGAGTCAATTTATTGAGGGAGAATATATGACTCCTTACTTGATTTTATAGAAATCTATACAAACTAATAACGAAATAAATAAAATTTTATTCCTTTTTTGATTAAAAAATATTATTTAATGTATAGGTGTAATTTAATTATTTAATTGTGAAATTATTTATAAAAATTTTATTCTTTTTCGTATTTATTTTATTCTTTAATAAAGAATTATTATCTGAAGATTTTGATACTGCTAAAAAATATTTAAATAATAAAGAATATGATGAAGCTTATAAAAATTTTAATTCATGCACTAATGAATGTATTTCAGGAATTAATTGTAATAAAGAACATTTTATGTGCATGCTAGAAATAGGAAGAATGCTTGAGCAAGGTCTAGTTGAAAAAGATTTAAGTAAAGAGCAAAGAACAAATAAAGCAATTTTTTGGTATGAATATTGTTCTGATAAAAAATCAAAGAAATGTGCTGTAAAAATTGCAACTTTAAAACCTAGAAATAAATTTATTGTAAAAAACATTCAAGAAAAATTATTTGATTTAGGATATCCAATTAAAAGGGATGATATACCAGGTATTGAAACTTTTGATGCTATTGAAAAATTTCAAAAAAAAGAGCAGTTACCGGTAGAGCTACCTAATGAACCTGAAGAATGGCTTAAACTCAATGATATGTTAACAAATGCATTAGCCAATAAAAAAAATAATGAAAATACAAAAATTGGAAAACCATCTGATTATTCTACTGGTATATGGGTAGGTAAAAAAAATAAATTTTATGTTTTATCTGCTGCTCATTTTGTAAATGGATGCACTAAAATTAGATCTAATAAGCTGAGTTTAAGAGTTTATAAAATTGATAATTTCAATGACCTAGCTTTATTAGAAAGCGATGAAATTAATAAAAATAATATTTCAGCTGAGTTTCCTTCAAAAGCAGGAGTTGAGAATGAAAAAATTTATGTTTTTGGCTATCCAAGACAGACTATTCTTGGCAAAGGAGAGACGTCTGAAGGAGAGATCATATCTTTAACGTTAAAAGGAGACAGAAGCAAAATAGCTATCTCTGGAGATTTACATATACATTCAAGTGGTAGCCCTGTTATTAATAAAAAAGGACTAATAATTGGTACTGTGCATGCAAAATCTTCTTTATGGAAAAAAGTAAAAGAAAAATTAAAATTTGGTGTAACGTCAGAAGGTCAAAACCTAGCAATTTCAATTTATACAATTAAAAGCTTTTTAGATGAAAGTAATGTTGATTACGTTACTCTTTATGATCCAAAAAATAAAGATAGAGAACAAATAATTTCAAAAGCAAAAAAATATACTATACCATTGGAATGTTGGGGAAAAAATTAACGGAATAAAGTTATTATATAATCGTTATAACTACTATGAGGGAGATTTTAAAAAAAAAAATAAGATTAGAGGCCCGCAAATGTTACGGAGATTTATTAAATTATACTAAATTTAGCCTTACCCACAATCATCATGATGCTGAAGATTTAGTTTCACAAGCTTACATTAGATTTTTTAATTCTTATGACAAAGGAAAAAGCAAATATAAAGAAAATACTAATATTCTAGGATATTTAAAATTAATAGTAAAAAACCTATATATTGACAGAAAAAGAAAAGAAAAAAGATCTCCTAATATTATTTCTATTCACAAAGAAATAGATAATAAAGAAATTATTAATTTTGATGAATACAAAGCTCAAAAACTTGAAAAAGAAGAAGAGAGCATTAAAGATCCATTCTCAATAAATATAGACATAAAGAGAATTCTAAAAATAATGGATAGATTGCTATCTCAGGAAGATAAAGAAATTTTCTTTTTAATATTTATTGAAGGATATAAATATAATGAAGTTTCTAAAAAACTTAAAATTTCTCAAGGAACTATAGGTAGCAGACTAAATAGGAACATTAAAAAAATTAAGCAAGAATTAAATAAAAAAAACGTTAATAAAGTTAAGGAATTAAAAAGATGAAGATAGATAATAGCGCTCTTATAAGATTTATTAATAAAGATCTTTCTAAATTAGAAAGAAAAAAAATACAATTATTAATAAATAATAATGTAAAAATAAAGTCAAAATATAAAAGTTTAAAAAATTTTCAATCTATTCTTAAAGATCAAGCTAAGATTAATAAAAAAAATAAAATGCCTGAGAAATTACTAAATAAAATTTCTATAGATAATGAAAATACAAAAAATACTAAAATAAAATTTAATAATTTATATAAGATTGCCGCTAGTTTACTAGCATTTGTTGCCATAGGATGGTTAATTAGTATGCCTAATAAAACTTTTTTATCTAAAAATCCGAATCCTTATATAAAAAATAGTAATTCAAATAAGATACATATTTTTTATAATCCTGTAACATTATCCGATTTTCTCTACGAAAATAAAAATAATTGTTCAATTCCTGAAAAAATATTAGATGAAAATAATAAAGAAGTATACGCGGTTAGCTGTAAAATAAACTAAAAAAAAAAATGCAATAAAATTTTAAGAAAATCGTTCTTATAGATATGAATAAAAAATTACTATACCCTTTATATGGAATTGTTTTCTTCTTTGTATTATCAATTATTTTTATTACATCTTTTACTAAAAACAGTATGTCAAAAGAAATTGATCCCAGATATCCTGCTACGAGATGGCTAGAAATAGATAATTATATAGGTGGAAGCAAATCTAGTATGGAAAATAGTTCTAAAAATAAAACTATAGAACCAATTAAATTTGCTGAGGACATATCTATACCAGAATTACCTAATTTAACTGATATTCCTCTAACAAATGAAGATAAATAATAAAATAGTTTGATTTTTTAATCTTTTATTATCAAATAAATAGCATTCTTAAAAAATGAAGAAAGTTATTTATTTTATTTCAGAAGATTGGGTTTTTTTAAATCATCGTTTAGAACTCGCAAAAAAAATTCAAAACAAAGGTTATGAAATTACATTAATTACAAATGTAACTCATTATAAAAAAACAATTGAAAAAAAAAAAATAAAAGTAATTCCATTAAAAATAGAAAGAGGAAGTTTAAATCTTAGAAAATCGATAAAAACAGTTTATAGATTAATTAAAATTTTTAAAAAAATAAAACCAAATATTGTTCATAATTTTGGTTTAAGACAAATTGTACAAGGTAATATAGCGGCAAAAATCTCAGGTGTAAGAAAGATTTTTAATTCAATAATAGGTTTAGGGAGTGTTTTTGTATCAGGCAATATATTAATTAAAACTTTTATAACTAATTTATTAAGAGCAACATTATTTTTTAAAAATTCTAATGTTTTAGTTCAAAACAAAGATGATTATTATTTTTTTAAAAAAAAAATATGGATAAGAGAAAAAAATTTATTCATTAATACCACATCTGGAATAAATTTAAAAAAATATAATATCTCAAAAGAACCAAAAGGAAAAATTACATTTTTATTTGCTTCAAGAATTATAAAAGATAAAGGAATTAAAGAATTAATAGAAGCGTCAAGAAAGCTTAACAAAACATTTAAAAATTTCCAAATTTTTATAGCTGGTAAAATTGATAGCCAAAACCCTTCTAGTGTATCTTATGATAAAATAAAGTCTTGGGATGCTTTAAATTATATAAAATATTTAGGTCATGTTAATAATATGAATGAACTTTATAAAAAAATACATGTCGCTATATTGCCATCATATAGAGAAGGTTTACCAAAAGGTTTATTGGAGGCTTCAGCTTCTGGAAAACCAATTATTACAACAAACGTTCCTGGATGTAGAGATGTAGTAATAAATAACAAAAATGGTATTGTTGTAAATCCTAAAGACATTGAAGAATTATATCTAGCAATGAAAAAAATGATTAATAATAAAAATCTTAGAATAAAAATGGGAAAAGAAGGCAGAAATTTTATAAAAAAAAAATTCTTAATTGGAAATACTGCAAAAAATTTAGTTGAATTATATAAGAATTGTTAAGGAGATTTAATTCTCATACTTGCATTAACAGCAATACATATTCTTGGATTATCACCGTAATATGTTCTCACGCCGTGTCTAACATAACTAGGAAATAAATTCATCATACCTGTTTTAGGCTTAATAAGGTATTCTCCAGCTAATAATCCAGGAAAAAAAGATGTTAAATGTGATAAATTTGGATTGTACGCTTCAAACAGTCCGCATTTACTTTCATCTAAATCATCTCCTGCATCAACATAATAAGTGCCAGACCAAGTCGACATAGGATGAATATGTGCAATATTTGAATGTCCTTTTCTATTAACATTCGCCCATCCGTAAATATGAAAATCCATTGGGATAGTCTGTATAAAATCTAATTTTTTTGTTGATGCACTAATTAAATCTAAAAATAAATTATACACCTTCTCAATACTACTTCCGCCCCAACGAAAAAAATCTCCTTCTGATTGCCACCCCCCTTGATTACTTTTGTTTGTAGTTGGAGTATCTTTTTCTTTTTTTAAAATGATTTCTTTTAATTCTTTATTCATGTCACTTGTATCTTTTGTTTGATATTGAACTATTGGAAGAGAGAAAACATTCTCAAACTGTAATTTTGACTCATCAATATTACTATTTCCATTAGACATTTAAAATAATCCTTGTATCAAACCTTTTTGATCTATATAAATTGATTCCGCTGCAGGCGTCTTAGGTAACCCAGGCATTAACATAATATCTCCACAAATCACAACTATAAACTCGGCTCCAGCAGAAATTCTTATTTCTTTTATAGGCAGATTATGTTCTTGCGGTAATCCTCCATTTTCAGGATCAGCTGTAAAACTGTATTGGGTTTTTGCAATACAAACAGGGAATTTTTCATATTTTGTTCCTTTTAAATCATTAAGTTGTTTTTTTGCGGTAGTACTTATTTCTAGTTCCTTAGCTCCATAAATTTCATTAGCAACTTTTTTTATTTTATCTTCTAAACTAATATTATCTTCATACAATGTTTTAAAATTTGATTTAGTTGTTTCTAAAACATCAACCACTTCTTTAGCTAAATCTACTGCGCCATCTCCTCCAAATTCCCAATGTTTACTTGTTATAGCTTTAATTCCTACTTTTTCACAAACATTTTTTACTACGTTCATTTCATCTTCTGTATCTGATACAAATGCATTAATCCCTACTACAATTGGTACTCCATATTTTTTTAAATTCTCGATATGTTTTAATAAATTCTCAGATCCTTTTTTTACCGCTTCTACATTTTCTTTATTAAGATTGTCTTTATCTACTCCTCCATGCATTTTTAAAGCTCTAATTGTAGCAACGAGAATAGAAGCATCCGGAGATAAATTAGCTTTTCTACATTTAATATCTAAAAATTTTTCTGCCCCTAAATCAGCACCAAATCCAGCTTCAGTAACTACATAATCAGATATTTTTAGAGCTGTTTTTGTAGCAATAATTGTGTTACATCCATGGGCAATATTACCAAAAGGTCCTCCGTGGACAAAAACCGGGTTATTTTCTAAACTTTGAATAATGTTAGGCTTTATAGCATCTTTTAATAAAACCAACATTGACCCAATTACTTTTAAATCTTTTGCTAAAACAGGTTCTTTATCACTAGTATAACCAACTAGAATATTTCCCAATCTTCTTTCTAAATCTTTTATATCATTTGCCAATGTAAAAATTGCCATAATTTCTGATGCCGGAGTAATATTAAAACCATCTTCCCTTGGATATCCATTTCCTGGCCCTCCTATACTACAAACTATTTGTCTCAAAGCTCTATCGTTCATATCCATTGTTCTTTTCCAACTTACTCTTCTAGCATCAATTAAAGGTTCTTTTCTCCAATTTATATGATTATCAATTGCAGCAGATAATAAATTATGTGCAGTACTTATTGCATGAAAATCTCCAGTAAAATGTAAATTTAAATCTTCCATTGGAACAGCCTGTGCTTTACCACCACCAGCGGCTCCGCCTTTCATACCAAAACAAGGCCCCAAACTTGGTTCTCTTATACAAACTGAAGAATTTTTTCCAATTTTTCTTAAAGCATCACCTAATCCTAAAGTTGTAGTTGTTTTTCCTTCTCCTGCTGGGGTTGGAGTTATAGCTGTTACTAAAATTAATTTACCATTCTTATTTTTTTCTAAAGTATTTATATAATCAAAATTAAGCTTTGTTTTATATTGGCCATACTGTTCTAAAAATTTTTCTGGTATATTTAATTTTTTTTCAGCTATATCTACAATACGCTGGAGTTTTGCTTCTCTAGCAATTTCAATATCACTTTTATATTTCTTGTTTTCTGTCATATTAAAATAAATTAAATATATATTATATGAATTTTGATAATTTTAAAAATAAAACAGCAAAAATTCTTTTAGATATAAAAGCGATAAATATTCAAATAAAAAAACCTTTTAAACTAACCTCTGGCAAATTAAGCCCTGTTTATGTTGATTGTAGAAGAATTATAAGTCATCTTAAAGAAAGAAGGTTGATAATAAATATGAGTTCTAAACTAATAAAAAAAAAAATAAATTTAAAAAAAATAAATTATATAGCTGGAGGAGAAACAGCTGGAATTCCTTATGCTTCTTGGATATCCGAAAAATTAAATAAACCAATGATTTATATTAGAAAAAAACCTAAAGGATTTGGAAAGTTATCACAAATTGAAGGTGAAATTAAAAAAAATGCAAATATATTGCTAGTTGAAGATTTATCAACTGATGGAAAAAGTAAAATTAATTTTTGTAATGCAATAAAAAAAGCAGGTGGAAAAATAAAAGATATTTTTGTTATATTTAATTACGGAATATACCCTGAAACAATTTTTAAACAAAATAACTTAAAAATTCATTCTTTAACTAATTGGAAATTTGTAATAAAACATTTAAAAAAAAATAAAACTTTTAAAAATAAAGAAATATTAGTAATTGAAAAATTTTTATCAAAACAAAACTAATTTTTTTTTATCAAACTAATTTTTCCACTATTTGTTGTTGAATTCTTAGCAAATGATTTTGGAATTCTTCCTGCTAAAAAAGCACTTCTTCCTGCTTCAATAGCTTTTGACATTGCACTTGCCATTAATATTGGATCATCTGCTTCTGCGACAGCTGTATTTAATAAAACTCCATCACAGCCAAGTTCCATTGCTATAGCAGCATCTGAAGCAGTCCCAACACCTGCATCTATAATTACTGGAACAGTTGATTTCTCTACAATTATTTTAATATTATTTTTATTAAGCACTCCTAAGCCTGATCCAATAGGAGCTGCTAAGGGCATGACAGCAGCACATCCTATATCTTCTAATTTCTTACAAACTAGTGGGTCATCAGTACAATAAGGTAAAACATTAAATTTTTTCTTTACTAATTCTTTTGCTGCAGGAATAAGATTTTCTGTATCAGGCAATAAATCTTCATCATTTCCAATAACTTCAAGTTTAACAAAATTAGTTTTTAATGCTTCTCTGGCTAATTCAGCAGTTAAAACCGCTTCTTTAACAGTGTAACAACCAGCGGTATTTGGTAAAATAAAATATTTTTTTTTTAAAATATCTACAATATTTTCATTATATTTTTTTAAACTTATTCTTCTAATTGCAACAGTTACAATTTCGGTTTTAGCAATTTTTAATGACTCAAGCATTACTTGATAATTTGGATACCTAGAAGTACCCATTAATAATCTTGATTTAAATTTTTTTTTAGCTATCAAAAAAAAATCATCCATTTATTTATCCTCCTTTTAAAGGATGAACTATTTCAATTATATCACCAGTCTTTATTTTAAAATTTTTCCAATTATTTTTTTCAACTACTTCTTCATTTACCGCAATAGCAATAGTTCTTTTTTTTACTATATTAATTTCATTTAAAACTTTTAATAAAGTTTCAGATAAACAAGAATATTTTTTTCCGTTAATAGTTATTATTTTTTTCATTATTAAATTATAAATCTTCCTGGTTTTAAATTATTAAAATCATTCTCTATTTTACCTTTTAAATAATAATTTTGTATAACGTTAGAAGTTAAAGGTGCTAAAAGTATGCCATTTCTATGATGTCCAGTTGCATATATTAATCCTTTTATTTTTTTTGAAGGTCCAATAATTGGGGCTTCATCTCTTGTTGTAGGTCTTAAACCAGACCATGACTCAACAATTTGTAAATCTTCTATTGCAGGCAATATATCTCTAGCAATCTTTAATAAATTATAGACACCTCCAGCTGTCAAATTTTTATCAAACCCCATTTCTTCCTCAGTAGCGCCAATAATTAAATCGCCATTATCTCTAGGAACTAAATAAACGTTTTCTCTCCATAAAATATGTTGTAAAAATGATAATTTTTTTGGAACTTTAAGACAAATTATTTGTCCTTTTACTGGTCTTATAGGTGCTTCATTTAATTCAATATTATTAATTTTATTTGTCCATGCACCAGAACAAATAATTATATCTTTTGTTTTAATTGTTTCTTTTGTCTTTGTTCTTATACCAACAACTTGATTTCTGCTAGTAATTATTTCTTTAACTTCTGTATTTTCTTTAAAAATACATTTTTTTTTATTTTTTTTTAAGATTGTTATTAAAGCATCAATCATATATCTATTATTTACGTGATGATCGTCCGGAGAAAAAAAGCCAGATATTATATTATTAGAAACAAATGGTTCTTTCTTTCTAATATCATCTCCTTTAAGCCAACTAATATTAATATTATTTTTTTTTAAAAAATTATAATTATTCTTTAATTTTTTTTCTTCATAATGATCGCAAGCAACCATTATTGTTCCTTCTTTTCTATAGCCAATACTTTTTCCAGACTTGTTCTCAAGTTCCTGAGCAAATTTAGGCCATGCACAATGACTTTTTTCAAAAATAGGTAATAATTTTTTTTCACTTGGTCTTAAATCTAACCTTCCGGATAACATTCCAGCGGCTGCCCAGCTAGCTTCTTTACCCAAATTATTCTTATCAACAATTATTACTTTTTTTCCAATGCTTGTTAATCGCCAAGCGATCGTCAAGCCTATTATTCCGCCTCCAATTATTAAAACCATTGTCGTATGTTAAAGTTATGTTACATTATTATCCAACTTAATAATTATATATTTTTTTATACATAATGGACTATAAAAAATTTTTTTCTAATTCAATAGATGCTTTAAAAAAGTCTGGAGAATATAGAATTTTTAGAGACATTGGAAGAATATCAGGTTCTTTTCCTAACGCAAAATATAACGATTTAATTAGAAAAAAAAATATAATTGTTTGGTGCAGCAATGATTATTTAGGTATGGGACAACATCCATTTGTAATAGAGGCAATAGAAAGAACTATGAAAGAAATTGGTGGTGGGTCTGGTGGCACAAGAAATATATCAGGGACAAATCATTATCATATTGCTTTAGAAAATTTGATCTCTGAAATACATGAGAAAGAAGCTTCTTTAATTTTTACGTCTGGTTATGTTGCAAATGATTCTGCATTAAGCATTTTAGGATCAAAATTAAAAGATTGTGCAATATTTTCTGATGAAAAAAATCATGCTTCAATGATAAACGGTATAAGAAATAGTAAAGCTGAAAAATTTATTTTCAAACATAATGATTCCAAACATTTAGAAGAACTTTTAAAAAAAGTTGATGTCAATAGACCAAAAATAATAGTTTTTGAATCTGTTTACTCAATGGATGGTGATTTTACTCCAATTGAAAAGTTTGTAAATCTTGCAAAAAAATATAATGCATTAACATATCTTGATGAAGTACATGCGGTAGGCTTGTATGGTTCATATGGTGGCGGAGTTGCACAAGAACAAAAAATAATGCATGAAATTGATATTATAAATGGTACCTTAGCAAAAGCTTTTGGTCTAATAGGAGGATATATATCTTCTAATAGAAATATTATTGATTTTGTAAGAAGTTACTCTCCAGGATTTATATTTACAACTTCAATTCCTCCTGCTATTGCAGCTGGTGCTATAGCAAGTATTAATTATGTTAAAAATAATCAACAACTAAGATCTAAATTAAAAGAAAAATGCTTATTAATTAAAGAAAAGTTATTAGCAGCAAACATTCCTTTTTTAAAGACTAAAAGTCATATAATTCCATTAATTATAGGAGATAGTAAATTATGTAAAAAAGCTGCTGATGAATTATTAGAAAAACATAATGTTTATTTGCAGCCAATAAATTACCCTACTGTCCCTAGAGGTGAAGAAAGATTAAGAATAACTCCTTCCCCATTGCACACTGATCAAATGATAGATGACCTAATAAATGCTCTTATATTTACTTGGAAAAAATTAAAATTAAACAAAGCGGCTTAAAAAATATACTAAAATTAAATTATAAAATTATTATCTATTATTTATAATAGAATTATGAATATTTCTTCATTAATGAAAGATAAAAAAGGATTAATTATGGGTGTTGCCAATGATAGATCAATAGCCTGGGCAATAGCTAAAACTTTACATAAATCAGGAGCGCAAGTAGCTTTAGCATATCAAGGAGAAGCTTTAAAAAAAAGAGTTTACCCTTTAGCAGATGAAATTAAATCTCCTTTAATTCTGGAATGCAATGTAGAAGATGAAAAAGATATTATTAAAATGTTTAAAGAAATTAAAAAAAAATGGAAAAGTATTGATTTTATAGTCCATGCTATTGCATTCTCAAATAGAGAAGAATTAAAAGGAAAATATTTGAATACATCAAAAGAAAATTTTAAAAAAACCTTAGATGTATCATGTTATTCTTTTACCTCGGTAGCAAGAGAAGCAAGTAAAATTATGAATAATGGAGGATCGTTACTAACCTTATCTTATTTTGGATCCGAAAAATTTATGCCTCATTATAATGTTATGGGTATTGCAAAATCTGCTTTAGAAGCAAGTATAAAATATTTAGCAAAAGATTTAGGTAAAAAAAAAATTAGAGTAAATGCTTTATCGCCTGGGCCTATAAAAACTCTTGCTGCATCAGCAATAGGAGACTTTAGCTACATTCTAAAATGGAATGAAAATAATTCTCCTCTAAAAAGAAATATTACATTAGATGACATATCAGGTTCAGCAATATATCTTTTAAGTGATCTTTCTTCTGGAGTTACTGGAGAAATTCATCACGTTGATTCAGGATATAATATAATAGGCATGAAAGATACAGATTCGCCTGATATATTTGAAAAAAAATAAAAATGCCAGGAAATAGTTTCGGAAAAATATTTAAATTTAGTACTTGGGGTGAAAGTCATGGGCCTGCTATTGGGTGTACTTTAGATGGCGTACCATCAAAAATAAAAATTACAGAAAAAGAAATACAATATTATCTAAACCAAAGAAAGCCTGGAAATAGCAAATTTGTTACCCAAAGAAAAGAAAAAGATAAAATAAAAATATTGTCTGGAGTATTCAATAATTTCACAACAGGAACTCCTATATCTTTTATAATTTATAATGAAGATCAAAAATCAAAGGATTACGAAAAAATAAAAAATAAATTTAGACCAGGGCATGCTGATTATACTTATCAAGAAAAATATGGTATTCGTGATTATAGAGGTGGAGGAAGGTCTTCTGCGAGAGAAACTGCTATGAGAGTGGCTGCTGGTGCAATAGCAAGAAAAATATTATCAAAAAAATTAGGTAAAAATTTTTCTATTAAAGGAGCTTTAATTCAAATGGGGTCTTTACATATAAATAGAGATAATTGGAACTGGGATTTTGTAAAAAAAAATCCCTTTTGGTGTCCTGATAAACAAATGGTAAAAATTTGGGAAAATTATTTAACTCAAATTAGAAAAAATGGGTCATCTGTAGGAGCAATAATTGAATTACAAGCTACTGGGATCCCAGTTGGATTAGGTGAACCAGTATATGATAAATTAGATGCTGATATTGCAAAAGGTTTAATGAGTATAAACGCAGTTAAAGGAGTAGAAATTGGTAGCGGATTTGCTTCTGCTTTTATACCAGGAGAAGAAAGTTCAGATGAAATGTTTTTAAAAAAAGGTAAAGTAGAATTTAAATCAAACCATGCAGGTGGTATATTAGGAGGTATTTCATCAGGACAAAATATAATTACAAGATTTGTTGTAAAGCCTACAAGTTCAATATTAAAAACAAAAAAAACAATAACAAATAAATTAAAAAAAACATCAATTTCAGTTGGCGGTAGACATGATCCGTGTGTTGGAATAAGAGCTGTTCCTATTGGTGAAGCAATGCTAGCATGTATTTTAGCTGATCATTTTTTAAGAAACAAAATTTTTCAATCAGAATAAATCAAGCTAAATCTATTTCTTTTTTTGAATAATTACTTCCAAGTGTCTGTAATGCACAATAAGCAATATCTTTAGCTAAAAGATTAGCTTCTTCGTATTGCTCTTCAGGTTTTCCGTGAGGTAAAAAGATATCTGGAAAAAATAAAGATCTAAATTTTAATGAACCATCTAGCAAAGTTTCATCACTTAAAAATTTTGCTACATGAGAAGAAAACCCTCCAATTGATCCCTCTTCAACTGTTATAAGAGTTTCATGCTCAATAGCTAACTGTTTTATTAATTTCGTATCAAGTGGTTTACAAAATCTTGCATCAACAATAGTGGTTGATAAACCTTTCGCGTTTAAAATATCAGCTGCTGCTATACACTCATATAATCTTGCGCCGTATGACAATATAGCGATTTTACTTCCTTCATTTATAATTCTTCCTTTCCCAATTTCTAGTGGTATTCCTTCAGTAGGTATTTGAACTCCGATACCATCACCTCTAGGATATCTAAAAGCTGATGGACGATCATTAATTTGACAAGCTGTAGCCACCATATGAACTAATTCTGACTCATCTGATGGAGCCATTAAAACAAAATTTGGTAAACATCCTAAATAAGTGATATCAAAAGATCCTGCATGAGTTGCTCCATCTGCACCTACTTGTCCAGCTCTATCCATTGCAAAACGAACTGGTAATTTCTGGATTGCGACATCGTGAACAACTTGGTCATATGCTCTTTGCAAAAAAGTGGAATAAATTGTAGCAAATGGTTTAAAACCTTCAGTAGCAAGACCAGCGGCAAATGTTACTGCATGTTGTTCAGCAATTCCTACATCAAAACTTCTATTTGGAAATTCTTTTTGAAACAAATCTACGCCTGTTCCTCCTGGCATAGCTGCTGTAATTGCAACAACCTTTTTATCTTTTTTAGCCTCATTTATTAAACTATTTGCATAAACTTTTGTATAAGAAGGAGCTTTAGATTCTGATTTTTGCTGTACTCCTGTTGCTACATTAAATTTTCCTACTCCATGATATTTATCATCTGATTTCTCTGCAGGTTCGTATCCTTTACCTTTTTTTGTAACACAATGAATTAAAATTGGTCCTTTCTTATATTTTTTTGCATTTTCTAAAACTGGAATTAATGTATTCAAATTATGTCCATCTACAGGTCCTACATAAAAAAAACCTAATTCCTCGAAAAGTGTTCCTCCGGTTACAATACCTCTTGCAAATTCTTCTGCTTTTTTTGCAGCTTTGCCAATTCTATCTGGAAATGTTTTTGAAACAATTTTTCCTCCTAAATCTTTTACAGATTGATAAGTGCCTGATGAAATTAGTTTTGAAAGATAATTGCTAAGCGCTCCTACTGGAGGAGCAATAGACATATCGTTATCATTTAAAATAACAACTAACCTAGATTTTTGTGAACCTGCATTATTCATTGCTTCATAAGCCATACCTCCGCTCATTGCTCCATCACCAACAACACAAATTACATTATTTTTTTTTTTCATTAAATCCCTAGCTATAGCCATACCAAGTCCTGAAGACATAGCAGTTGATGCATGCGCTGCTCCAAACGGATCATATTCGCTTTCAGTTCTTTTAGTAAATCCATAAAGGCCATTTTTTTGTCTAAGAGTTCTTATTCTATCTCTTCTGCCAGTTAAAATTTTGTGCGGATAAGCTTGATGACCAACATCCCATACAAGTCTATCTTTAGGTGTATTAAATACGTAATGGATAGCAACGGTTAATTCTATAACTCCCAAACTTGCTCCCAAATGACCGCCTGTCACTGAAACAGCATCGACAGTTTCTTTTCTTAATTCATCTGCTAAATCAGTTAATTTATCTTTTGATAATTTTCTTAAATCTGCAGGAAAATTTATTTCGTCTAACAAAGGTTTATTGTCTGATACCATAGATGAATATTATATTAAATTATTTATTTCTTTCTACAATAAATCTTGCTATGTCCCTCAGCATATCAGCTTTTTGATCAAAAACTCCTAAATGTTTAATTGCCTGATTAGCAAGAAATTCTAATTGTTTTTTTGCCCTATCTTTTCCTAAAATCGATACAAAGTTTTTTTTTCCAGCCTTTTTATCTTTATTAGCTTTTTTACCCAATTTTTTTGTTGTACTTGTTGCATCTAATAAATCATCTCTAATTTGATAGGCCAAACCAATATCGTGTGCAAAACCTTGTAATGCAAATTTAAATTTTTTTTCTGCTCTACCTAAAATTGATCCAGAATTACATGCAAATGCAATTAATGCCCCTGTTTTTAATCTTTGAATTCTTGTAATAACTCCAATTCCTAATTTTTTATTTTCTGCCTCAATATCCATCATTTGCCCTGTAACCATTCCACTTGTGCCAGCTGCTTTTGCTAATTCATTAATTAATTCACATCTAATTCTTGGATCGCTATGAGTTAAGTTATCAGATAAAACTTGAAAAGATAATGTAAGCAAAGCATCGCCAGCAAGAATTGCTGTAGCTTCGTTAAATTTTTTATGAGTTGTAGGTAGTCCTCTTCTTAATGAGTCATTATCCATAGATGGTAAATCATCATGTATAAGTGAATAAGCATGAATCATTTCAATCGAAGAAGCTACACGAAAAGCGTATTTTTCATCAACATCAAACAATTTAGATGATTGGATTACTAAAAAAGGTCTTAACCTTTTTCCCATTGATAATATTGAGTAATTAATTGCTTCATAAAGTTTTTTTTCAATTCCTTTACCATTAGGTAAAAGAGATTTAATAGTTTTATCAACTTCCTTTTGAGCAAAACTTAAACTAGATTTTAAATCATCCATTTTTTATTTTTTTTCTATTGAATCTTCTTTATTAATTTTTACTTCATCAATTTTTTTTTTTGCTTCTTTTAATTTTTGTTCACAATGTTTTTTTAACAAAACACCTTTATTATATAAATTCACAGCATCTTCTAGAGTTGAGTCACCATCTTCAAAACTTTGCGTTATATTTTCTAATTCTTCCAAAGCTTCCTCAAATGAAAGATTACTAATATTTTCTTTTATATCTTTATTACTCATAAAATTAATCCTTTAACATGTTCTAAACAACTCTCAGATAAAGCTTTTATATTATAACCTCCTTCTAAACATGAAATCAATTTACCTTTGCAATATTTAATTGATAATTTGTTAAGCTCTTTTGTTATCCAATAAAAATCACTTTTTGTTAATCTAAAATCTGCTAATGGATCATCTATATGAGCATCAAATCCAGCAGATATAAAAATAACATCAGGTGCAAATTTTTTTAGTTTTGGAAATATTATATCTTCATAAGATTTTTTAAATAACAAACTATTAGTGCCTGCAGGTAACGGTACATTAATTATATTGTCGTTTATTCCTACCTCATCTTTAAATCCAGTTCCAGGAAAAATTCCTTCTTGATGAGTAGAAGCATAAAACATATTGGGATCATTCCAAAAAATTTTTTGTGTTCCGTTACCATGATGGACATCAAAATCAATTACAGCACATTTTTTAACTTTATATTTTAATTTTGCATAATACGCTGCTATTGCAACATTGTTAAAAAAACAAAACCCCATTGCTCTTTCTGGTTCTGCGTGATGTCCAGGCGGTCTTATGGGACAAAAAGCATTTTGAAATTTTTTTTCTAAAACTAAATCAACTGCCATGCATACAGATCCTGTTGCTTTTAAAGCAGCTTCTAAACTATATTTGCTTAATATTGTGTCACCATCAATATTATATAAATTTTCATTAGGAGACATTTTTTTAATAATTGAAAAATGATCTTTTGAATGAACTTCGTATATATATTTTAAATCCACTTTATTGCTTTCAAACCATTTGATTTTATTAGATTTGAAATTTTTTAGAGTCTTGTTTACAGCAATTAATCTTTCTTTACTTTCTGGATGATTTGTTCCTGTATCATGTAGAATACAATCTTTATGTGTTACAATAGCAGTGGACATAATAAATAAATTTATCTTGAAAATACTTTAACTAAAATATTTATTGTTAAATAAATTATGAAAAAAATTATCTTATTCATATTTATAATTATATTTATAAATTATAACACTGAAGTTTTACAGGCAAATACTGAAAAAGCAGTAAAAGTATCTGTAGAAATGGTGAAAAAAGAATTTATTAGCGAAACTTATATTGTTACATCTAGAATTGCGCCTTTTAAAAGTGATGCAATATCGGTTAAAAGTCCAGGTCCTATAGAAGATGTTTTTGTAGAAGTAGGAGATTTTGTAAAAAAAGGAGACATTTTACTTAAAATTGAAAATGATGAATTAGAAGCTGATAAAAATAATAAAGAAGGGGAATTGTCTGAAAGTTTAGCAAGATTAGAATTAGAAGAAAAAAAACTAGAAAGGTTAGAAGCACTGAAAAGCTCGCCATCTTTTAAAAAAGCAGAATATGAAGATCAAATAAATATTGTTAAAGCTGCGGAAGGTAATTTAATCAAAATTACTTCACAGTATAATAAAGCTAAAATAATATACGATGACGCTATTTTAAAAGCTCCTTATTCTGGAGTTATTTCAAAAAGATTTGTTACTAAAGGAAACTATGTTAATACTGGAACTTCAGTTTTTGAATTAGTAAATAACGAAAGATTTGAAATAGAAGCAAATATACCAACGGACAAAATACCATTACTAGATAAAGAAAAGGAAGCGGAAATTATTTTTCCAGATGGAAGAATTTTAAAATCATCTTTTAGGTCAATTGTTCCAAAGGAAAATCCTAATACTAGAACTGTTATTGTAAGATTTAAACCTCTATTCAATCAAAAAAATTCTAATTTATTTATTGATCAAAATATGAACTTAAAAGTTAATTTAAAATCAAAAAAACAAATAAAAACAATTATTAAAGATGCTTTATTAATTAAGAATGGTAATGTTGTTGTTTATGTTGTAGAAGATAATATTGCAAAATTAAGACCTATTAAAACTGGAAATCCGTACCAAGATTCTATTGAGATTATAGAAGGACTAGATGAAGGAGAAAAAATTGTTACTAGAGGAAATGAAAGATTAATACCTAATCAAAAAGTTGAAATAGAGGAAATTAACTAAATTGGATATTATTAAAAATTGTCTAAGAAGACCAATAATAATTTACGCGCTTATAATATTAATTTTATTTTCTGGAATTTTAGCATTGTTTAAGATTCCAATTCAATTAACTCCTGATGTAAGAAAACCATTAATAGAAATATCTACAAATTGGCAAGGAGGATCTCCTAGTGAGGTAGAACGTGAAATTGTTATTAAACAAGAAGATGTTTTGAAATCTGTTAAAGGTGTAGAAAGGATAAGAAGTAATTCCTATGACAAAAAATCTGAAATAAAATTAGAATTTAATTCCACAAAAAATTTTCAAACTGCGCTACTGATGGTTTCTAACGCACTAGATAGAGTTAGAGGAATGCCAGAAGAAATAATGAAACCTACTATAGAAACTTCAGGTAGTGAGGATGCGCCAATTGCATGGATAATGCTTCGACCAATAAAAAAAATAAATAAATCTATGTCTGAATTTGGTGATTTAGCAGATAATCTAGTAAAAACAGAATTTGAGAAAATTCCTGGGATTTCAAGATCTAATATTTTTGGTGGTAGTAAAACTGAGATGCAAGTTATTGTAGATCCTCAAAGATTATCTTTATATAAATTAACAATCCCTGATATTGCTAATAGTTTAATATCGTCAAATGTTTCTTTAACAGCTGGAGATGTAGATGAAGGAAAAAGAAAATATTTAATAAGAGCTGAAGGACAATTAGATAATCCAGAAAAAATAAAAAAGGTTGTAATTAAAGTAAATAAAGATGAACAAACTCAATTTTCTTCAAAAATTTTTTTAGAAGATGTTGCGGAAGTAAAATATGGAATAAAAGAACCTAGTGCGTATATCCGTTCATTAGGAAAGGAGGTGATAGCTTTAAATTTAGTAAGAGATGTCGGGGTTAATGTTTTAGAAACAATGGAACAAGTAAAAAAAACCATTAAAAGATTAAATCCAATATTAAACAAAGAAGGCTTGGAACTTAAACAAGTATATGATGAAACTGTATATATAAATTCTTCAATAGACTTGGTTCAACAAAATATAATTCTTGGAGGTTTATTAGCTGCGTTAGTATTATTATTATTTTTAAATTCAGCTAGAGCTACATTGGTAATAGCAACAACTATCCCTCTCACAATAATTGGAACTTTTGTAGCAATGGCAATTTTAGGAAAATCATTAAACGTTATTAGTCTAGCAGGATTAGCTTTTGCTGTAGGAATGGTTATTGATGCAGCAATTGTTGTATTAGAAAATATTTTTAGACATAAAGAAATGGGTAAAAATGATTACGAAGCTTCATTAATTGGAACAAAAGAAGTCTGGCAAGCTGTTTTTTTATCAGCATTAACTACTGTTCTAGTTTTTATACCTTTATTAATTGTACAAGTTGAAGCAGGTCAATTATTTAGGGATATATCTGTTGCAATTTGTGTTGCTATTAGTTTATCACTGGTTTTAGCTACAACTTTAATTCCAGTTATATCTAGCAAACTACAACTACTACAAACTGATAACAAAAAAAAAATTTGGAAATTTAATAATCCTAAAATTCTAGAAAAACTTGCTTTAAACTTTTTATATAGATTTTACAAGTATTTAGCCTGGATTTTACCATCAAAAAAAAGAGCTTCTGTTACAATTTCTACAATTATTTTAATAAGCATTATTGGTATTTTTTTTCTTAAACCTAAATTAGAATATTTGCCTGAAGGTAATAAAAATTTAGTTTTTGGAATTTTGATACCTCCTCCAGGATATAATTTGGATACAACTAGTGAAATTGCAAAAAATATCGAGAACCAAATTAAGCCTTATTTTATTTTAGAAGAAGGTGGTGACTCAACTGCAATTGATTATCCAAGAATAAGTAATTTTTTTTATGTTTCTACATCCACAAGAATTTTTATTGGAGCATCTACTGAAGACCCAAATAATGTTAAAAAAATTATCCCATTAATGGAGAAATTAGCCTTTCAAGAATCCGGAACTTTAGGTTTTATAAATCAACCGTCGATATTTGGTAGAACAGGAGGTGGTAGCAGGCAAATTGATGTAAATTTTAGTGGTAATAATTTAAATGACATTTTAGATGTAACAAAAAAAGCTTTTTTTATTACTAATCAAGTATTTCCTAAAAAACTTGGTAATACGCAAATACGACCAAAACCAGGTTTAGAACTTGGGACGCCAGAGCTGAGATTTATACCTGATATGGAAAAATTATCTGAAAATGGTATCACGGTAAGAGAATTTGCAAATACTATGGATGCTTTTAATGATGGTTTATGGATAGATGAAATAGTCGCTGAAGGAAAGAATATGGACTTAAGAATAATTGGAAAAAAAAATGAAGAAATTAATTTTACTCAACAAATAGCTAATATTCCAATAGTTTCAAAATCTGGAATAACAATACCTCTTTCTTCAGTCTCAAAAAATGAAATTACTTCAAGTGCTGTTTCAATTCGTCATATTAATTTTAAAAGAACTGTAACTTTAGAAATAAGACCCCCGTCCCAAATTCCTTTAGAAGTTGCTATAAATATTCTTAATGAGTCTGTTGTTAAAGGTTTAAGCGACGAAGCTTTTAAAAAAGGTATTATAATTAATTTATCTGGAACAGCAGATAAGCTATCACAAACATTAGATTCAATGTCGTTAAGTATAGCAATTGCATTAATTTTAGTTTTTTTAAGTTTAGCAATACTTTTACAAAGTTTTATTTTGTCATTAGTTATTATGATTGCAGTGCCACTAGCAACTGTCGGCGGCTTTATAGGACTTAAAATTCTTAATTTATTTACTTATCAAGCATTAGATATGTTAACTTTACTTGGTTTTTTAATTTTAATTGGAATTGTTGTTAATAACTCAATATTACTTGTTCTTAAAACAGTGGATCTAATTAAAGAAAAAAAACTATCAAAAATAGATGCTATTTTTGAATCTGCGAAAACTAGAGTTAGACCAATATTTATGTCTACATTAACTAGTATTTTTGGAATGTTTCCTTTAGTTTTATTCCCAGGTGCAGGCTCAGAACTATATAAAGGTTTAGGTTCGGTTGTTATTGGCGGATTATTTTTATCGGCAATACTAATATTAATAATAGTTCCGGCGTTATTAACTTTAACAATTAATGAAAATAAAATAATCAAAGACTCTTACAAATAGAAATCTCTATTACATTCTTAGTTTTATTAAAACTTTGGAACAAACAATTAGAAACTTCACAAAAAGCTTTAAAATCTTTAATTGCCTGTGGATCTGTTGTCAAAACTAACAGAATATCGCCTGTTTTTAAATTTTTAAGCGCTTTTTCTGCTTTTAATACAGGAATTGGACACCTTAATCCTTTTACATTTAAAACTTTTTTAGTCATAATAATAAAAAAAAAAATTAAAATAATTTCTTGAAAAAACAAATCATTTATTAAAGAATCATATATAAAAATATTAAAATGTTAATAAGGGATATATTAAAAAAAAAAGGAAGTAAAACTTTTACAGCAACTAAAGAAACTAAAATAGTTGATATTGCTCATATATTGACTAAAGAAAATATAGGGGCAATAGTAATTTTAGAAAAAGAAAAAGTAGCTGGGATATTATCAGAAAGAGATATTGTTCGAGGATTTACACAAAAAAAATCTGTAAGAAATACGCAAGCTCAAGAATTAATGACTAAAAATGTTTTTACTTGTAGTTTAGAAGATAACAATGAAGATCTTCTGACATTAATGGTTAGCAAACATTTTAGACATTTACCGGTTATTGATAAGGGAAAACTTGTTGGTGTTGTTAGTATCGGTGACTTAGTAAGAGACAGAACTAAAAGATTAAAAAAAGAAATTGATCAGCTTAAATCTTATGTAACTAAATCCTATTAATTAAAAAGAATAGTTAATTAATTTATATAAAATTTGCGCATTATTTAAACTTGATTTAATAAATTTTAAAGATATTTTTTATATAAAATGAAAATTTTAACATATTTATTTCTATTAATTTCTTTCTTTATATTACCAAATAACATTACTAAAGCAGAGGTCGGTACTTTAAATATTGGATTGCTTAAATATGGCAGTGTAAATTGGGAAATGGATATTATTAAACATAACGAATTAGATAAAAAAAATAATATAACTATAAATAAAAAATTTTACTCTACTAAAAACGCTGCAGCTATTGCCTTACAAGGAAAAGCCGTAGATATAATAGTTACTGATTGGATATGGGTTTCAAGACAAAAAGCACTAAACAGAAGCTATTTATTTTATCCTCACTCAATGTCAGTTGGTGGAATTATTGTTAGACATGACTCAGAAATAACTGACATACAAAATTTAGAAAATAAAAAGCTTGGAATTGCAGGAAGTTCAATTGATAAAAGTTGGTTATTATTTAGAGCATATGGAATTAAAAAATTAAGCAAAGACCCGAAACAATTTTTAAAACCAACTTACGCAGCCCCTCCTCTACTAAATGAATTAGTTAAAAAAAATGAAATCGATGCTGTTTTAAATTACTGGCATTATAATGCTAGGCTAATATCTAAAGGATATAGAGAATTAATATCGGTTGATGATATTTTAAAAAATTTAGGTATTAAAACTAAAATACCTGCATACGGTTGGGTTTTTTCTGAAAAATTTGCAAAGAATAAAAAAGAATTAATTAATAATTTTTTAAAAGCATCAATGGAAGCAAAAAAAATAATGTTATCTTCTGATAATGAATGGGAAAGAATATTTTCTTTAACAAAAGCAGAAGATAGAACTGCCCTTATACATTTAAGAGATGCTTATAGAAACGGGATACCTTTAGTATTTGGTAATGAAGAGATTGAAGAAACAAAAAAAGTATATAAAATTTTAGCAGAATACGGTGGTAGAGATTTGGTTGGAAAAAATAATGAAATCTCTGAAGGTATATTTTGGCTTCCTAATTAATTAAATTTTGTAAGAGTAAATTGTTGAATGCTTTATTAAATAACGGATTATTTAGAAGAGTAATTTCTGTAATAATTTTATTAATTATTTGGAAAATAGTTGCTGCTTTAATTGGAGATGAAACAATATTACCTTCTCCGAATAATGTCGCAGAATCAATCAAATATCACGCATCAGCTGAGTTATTTCATCACGTATACATAACTTTATTAAGAGTTTTTGCCGCATTCTTCCTTGCAATGTTTATAGGGTCAGCGATTGGAATTGCCATGGGAAGAAGGGAAAAATTAGATGACTATTTTGATGGATGGCTAATATTAGCTTTAAACGTTCCTGCTCTTGTTACTATAATATTATGTTTTATTTGGTTTGGTTTGAATGAAGTTGCTGCAATATTGGCTGTAGCAATTAACAAAATACCTACTGTTACTGTTATTTTAAGAGAAGGAACTAAAGCTCTTAATGAAAAACTTATAGATGTAGGAAAAATATATAATTTAAAAAGAAGCGAAATTGTAAAAGAAATTCTTATACCTCAGTTATATCCATATTTTATTTCAGCAGCTCGTTCTGGTTTAGCTTTAATATGGAAAATTGTTTTAGTAGTGGAGCTTCTTGGGAGATCTAATGGAGTTGGTTTTAAAATTAATGAATTTTTCTCAATGTTTGACACTACTTCGATATTAGCTTATACACTGGTTTTTGTTTTTATTATCATGTCTATAGAATGGTTTCTTGTAAAGCCAATTGAAAAAAAGTTAACAGAATGGAGATTGTAAATTAATTAAATTTGTAAAAATGAAAGAAATAAATATTGAAATAAAAAATAAATCTTTTCCTTTAAAAATTAAAAACACAAAAAGACAAAATTTAATTTTTAAAAATATAGTTTTAAAAATAAAAAAAGGAGAATTTATTTCTATTTTTGGGCCTTCTGGTTGTGGCAAAACTACATTATTAAATATGATTTCTGGATTAGACAAAAATTTTGAAGGTTCAATAGATGCAGAAAAAAATGTAAGTTATATGTTTCAATCGCCAAGACTATTTCCATGGTTAACTGCAATTGACAATATTAAGTTTCCAATAAGAAAAAATAGTAATTCTGATAAAATAGCTAATGGTCTTATAAAGAAAGTTGGGTTAGAAAAATTTAAAAATCAATACCCAGATAAATTGTCTGGGGGAATGCAAAGAAGAATTGCTCTGGCTAGAGCTTTTGCTTCTAACCCAAGTGTTTTATTATTAGACGAACCATTCATATCGCTTGATAGAAAAATCGCAAATTTATTAAGAAAATTATTAATTAATTTATGGAAAAAAAATAAACCAACTGTCATTTTTGTTAGTCATGATTTAGATGAGGCAATTGAGTTAGCGGATAGAATATTTTTTTTATCAAGCCTACCTTCAAAAATATTACTCGAACATAAGATAAATTTAACAAGACCAAGGAATATAAATAGTAAAAAATTTATCTCACTTAAGAGATTATTAAGCTCAACTACTAGAACAAAAAGCCAAAAAAATTAAATATAACTTATTCAATTATTTCATATAAAACAAATATATCGATTCAAAAAGCAGATATAGCAAATAATGCTGTTGTAAAAATGCAACATTTTAATAAAAATTTTACTTTTTTTATACATACAATAACATATAAATTAACATATAAATAACTGATTTTACTAGGTAATAGCCGTATATAGGCGTATTTATTGATATATAGTAAAACCCAATTATTGCAATTAATGTAAAATATATTGCACTTTGTCATAAAATTTTCATATTATATTAAAATATTTTTATAAACTTTTTTCTATTAGGGAGGCTTATTATAATGGAAAAGAAAAAATTACTATTAGGCGCAGTTGCTGGGATTGCTATTGCAACAGCTTACACTGCTCCTGTAGATGCAAAAGTTACATTAATGGCAGATGAACCATCTGGTTGGTCATTTTCTGTTGACGGTAACGTTAATGCATTCTACGTATATTCAACTGGTAAAAATGCAAATATGGCTAATGGCCAAACTGCAAGACTTTCTACTGGTGATAATTCAAGAATCCAAACTGGTCTTTTACCATCAAAATTTGGTTTTGGTGTTCAAGGTCC
>CEUZ01277195.1_pt1 | contig 38368 bp, 35 predicted proteins | sample 361511 | NCBI WGS metagenome assembly CEUZ01 (sample SAMEA2622822, study PRJEB7988) | marine metagenome | biome: marine biome (ENVO:00000447); feature: surface water layer (ENVO:00002042); material: "saline water (ENVO:00002010), including plankton (ENVO:xxxxxxxx)" | depth 5 m | reverse complement strand
GAGCTCGAATTCAAGAGGGTGTTCTCAGTCTAGCTGGTTATGGGGATATTTTTCTAAGAAATTCTCTTTCTTCAGGAGTAATTCCTCAAATATCAGTAATTATGGGTCCTTGCGCTGGAGGCGCTTCGTATTCTCCCGCTTTAACAGATTTTGTATTTATGGTTCAGGGAACAGGTCAGATGTTTATTACTGGTCCAGACGTTATTCGATCAGTAACTGGTGAAGAAGTTACTGCTGAACAACTTGGTGGTGCTGATGTTCACAATACTCGAAGTGGTGTAGCACATTTCATGTATCCCAATGATGAAGAGTGTTTGTCTCAAGTAAGACGTTTGTTAGATTATCTTCCTTCTAATAACTCAGAAGATCCCCCTGTTTTTGATTATGATGATGATATTTCAAGTGTAAATGAGTCTCTACGAACAGTTGTTCCTGATTCAGCAAACCAAGCGTATAACATGAAAGATGTAATAGTTGGTGTTGTTGATAGTGGAGATTTTTTGGAAGTTCATGAACATTTTGCACCTAACATGATTGTTGGATTTGCTAGAATTGGTGGTAAGTCGGTTGGAATAGTAGCGAATCAACCTGCCTATATGGCAGGTGCTCTAGATATTGATGCTTCAAATAAAGCATCACGTTTTGTTCGCCTTTGTGATTCTTTTAATGTTCCTGTTATAACATTTGTTGATACTCCTGGATATATGCCAGGAACACAACAGGAGTATGGGGGAATTATCCGTCATGGTGCAAAAATAATATATGCTTATTCAGAAGCTACTGTCCCTAAAATTACTGTGTTAACAAGGAAAGCGTATGGCGGTGCATATATTGTTATGGGTAGTAAACATCTTCGCACAGATATCAACTACTCTTGGCCTTCAGGAGAGATAGCTGTAATGGGTCCAGAGGGAGCTGTCAATATAATTTATCGACAGCAAATTCAGAATGCTGATAACCCTGACGAAGAGCGTGCTAGACTTATGAAAGAATATTCTGAAACATTGGCTAATCCATATGTTTCAGCTGCAAGAGGATATCTAGATGATGTAATTGATCCTGCAACTACTCGATTGAAGTTAGCACAGTCATTAGAGATGTTAAAGGATAAGCGAGATTCCCTACCTCCTAAAAAGCATGGCAATATACCTCTTTAATCTTTATGGATTTTATATCAAATGAATTTAAATCAAATTGATGATGAAATTATTGCGGCATTAGTTGCTGGTGTTTCAAAATATATGGAATATGAACTCATCATTAAGAATAAAAAACAAGGTCGTAATTCATGGAAACGGCCTTTTATGTTAGAAAATAATATAAGAAGAGCCAGTCTATGGCGAAGTATAAGCTAGTTATGAGGGGATTGAGGAAGTTTTTTTGTGAATACGAAAATAGATTCTACTAATCCAGTAAAAATTACTGATACTACTCTTCGTGATGCTCATCAGAGTTTAGCTGCAACTAGAATGCGCACTATCGATATGGAACCAATCGCTTCAAAAATGAATGCTGTTGGTTTTCACTCATTAGAAGTATGGGGAGGAGCAACCTTTGATGTTGCAACAAGGTTTTTACATGAAGATCCATGGGAACGAATTAAAACCTTAAAAAAATTAATGCCGGATACCCCTTTACAGATGCTACTCAGGGGGCAAAACCTTGTGGGCTATCGAAATTATGCTGATGATCTCTGTATTTCCTTTGTTCAACATTCAGCTGATTCGGGAGTTGATATATTTCGAATCTTTGATGCTTTAAATGATGAAAGGAATTTAAAGACAACCACCGATGCTGTTTTAGCTGCTAATAAACATGCTCAACTAGCACTTTGTTATTCTGTTACAGAGGAAGGATGTTTAGGTGGAGATGTCTATACCCTAGAGTATTACGTAAACAAGGCAAAAATTTTCGAAGATATGGGTGCTTCAAGTATCTGTATTAAGGATATGGCTGGCCTTTTGTCTCCTTATGACGCATACAACTTAATCAAAGCATTAAAAGAGTCTGTCAATGTTCCTTTACAGTTACATACACATTATACAAGTGGGATGGCTTCAATGACAGTTTTGAAAGCTATTGAAGCTGGCTTAGATATTGTAGATACATGTTTATCGCCCTTAGCATTGAGAACTTCTCAACCAGCTATAGAACCGCTAATTGTAACTTTACAAGGTACTGAACGAGATACTGGTTTTGATTTGGAAAAAATTACTCCATTAAATGATTATTTTGAAGGATTAAAGGATTATCTAGGACCGTTTTTATCTAATGATCGATTGGCTGTCATAGATACGCAAGTTTTAAGCCATCAAGTTCCAGGTGGAATGATAAGTAACTTGACCAGTCAATTACGTGAAGCTGAGGCACTGGATAGATTACCTGAGGTATTAGAAGAACTTCCAGTAACGCGAAAAGAACTCGGCTATCCTCCTCTCGTAACTCCAACGAGTCAAATGGTTGGGGTTCAATCAGTTAATAATGTCTTGTTTGGGAGATGGAATTCTATTACTTCTCAAGTTAAAGATTATTGTTTTGGTTTGTATGGAATGTCTCCTAAGCCGATTGATAAAGATGTTTTAGAAAAAGCACTTGATGGTTATGAAAGAGGAACGAATCCGATTACTATTCGTCCTGGTGACATATTGGAGCCAGAACTCGAAAAAGCTAAAAAGGATTCATCTGAATTTACTAAAGGTTTAGGTGATGTGCTCACATATGCACTTTATCCTGTTACAGGAGAAACATTTTTAAAAATTAAATATGGATTACAGGAGAAGCCTGAAGAACCTTTACCTGAACCTCCTTCGTCTATGCTTCCTCAAGCCCAATCAGGGAATTTTTCTTCCCGAGCCAGAGATTTTAATATAACTATTGGAAATAAACAGTTTCAAATAACTGTTGATCCTGTAGGATCTCAAGGAAGTAAGACAAGATCTGTTTCTAGAATTCTAAGTCAAAATGTATCAAATAGTCTTAATGGTAATGAAATGCTAGCTGAAGGCGAGATTGCTCTTGTTGCACCTATGCCAGGAATAATCATAAGAGAAATTTGCAAAGAGGGCGATTCTGTGAAAGCAGGTGCTGAAATAATAGTGCTTGAAGCAATGAAAATGGAAAATGCTCTTACTAGTCCTGTTTCAGGTATAGTGAAAAGTATTAATTTTAAGTCTGGTGACAAAGTTTCTAAAGGAGACATGCTAGTAATCATTAAGGAAGAATAAGTAGATCCATGATAAGAAATATATTAAATACGGGGGGCATTTAAATTATGCGTCAAAAAGTTACAGTTGTAGGTGCGGGAAATGTTGGTGCTACTGCTGCTCAGCGAGTTTTTGAGGGTGGATATGCCGATGTAGTTTTGGTAGATATTGTTGAAGGATTACCTCAAGGAAAAGCACTTGATATGCTTGAATCTGGACCGGTAATAGGTTCTAATTCCTCAATTATAGGTACCAATACTTATGAAGAAACTGCAGATTCAGATGTTGTAGTTATTACATCAGGTATCGCTAGGAAGCCTGGTATGAGTCGAGATGATTTGTTGTTTACAAATATGGATATTGTTGGATCAGTTACAGAACAGGTTATTAAATACTCGCCTAATGGAGTTATTATTACTGTAACAAATCCATTAGATGCCATGACTCAGCATGCACTTTCAGTTTCAGGTTTTTCCAGAACTAGATTGTTTGGAATGGCTGGTGTGCTTGATACTGCTCGATTTAGGACATTTCTTGCACAAGAATTAAATGTTGCTGTAGAAGATGTCCATGCATATGTTTTAGGTGGACATGGAGATACTATGGTCCCATTGGTTGGGTCAACAAACGTTGGTGGTATTCCAGTCAGCAACTTAATTCCGTCTGATAGGTTGAATGAAATAGTACAGCGAACAAGAGATGGTGGTGGTGAAATAGTTTCGCTCCTTAAAACCGGAAGTGCTTTTTACGCTCCTTCAGCTGCTGTTGTTCAAATGGTCGAAGCGGTATTGTTTGACAAACATCAAATTGTTCCTGCTTGTGTTTTGCTCGACGGTGAGTATGGAATAAATAATTTATGTGTCGGTGTTCCTGCTAAGCTAGGAGCATCAGGAATCGAAGAAGTGATTGATATTAAATTGACTTCAGAAGAACAAAAAGCATTAAAACAGTCTTCTGAAGCAGTCGAAGAACTTCTTGAGGTAATGAACAACAGAAATTCATAGTGTTTGTTGAAAAACCTTATAAGCTTATTAAAACTGAATCAAATTTCATTTCTGAATTTTGAGAATTGGTTATGGTAAATTCTGATCCATTAGAGACGTCCGTAGGTGGAAAACTATTTCGATGGGGAAAGCATACCTATATTATGGGTATTGTTAATGTAACTCCTGACTCCTTTTCTGGTGATGGTCTTGTTGCTGATGTTGATGCGTGCGTGAATCAAGCACTTGCAATGGAGCAAGTAGGTGCGGATATAATTGATGTTGGTGGTGAATCAAGTCGCCCTCCAGGTTTGATATATGGTGAGGGTGCTAAGGAAATTTCTGTTGAGGAAGAATTGGATAGAATAATTCCTGTAATTAATGCTATTCGTAAATTTTCTAATATTCCAATAAGTGTAGATACTTATAAACCTCTTGTTGCAGAAGAAGCTATAAATTCTGGGGCCAATATGATTAATGATGTTTGGGGTCTTAAGAGAAGTCCAGATTTAGCAAAAATTTCAGCTGGCAAAAATGTGCCACTAGTTATTATGCATAACCAGACAGGTACAGAGTATAATGATCTTATCAAAGATATTATTAGCGATCTTAGTAGTTCAATCACTACTGCTATAGGATATGGCGTCAAGGAGTCTAATATTATTATTGATCCAGGATTTGGATTTGGAAAATTACCTGCCCATAATCTTGAAATTCTTAGGAATCTTCAATTCTTTAAATCTCAATTAAACTATCCAATGCTTATAGGTACATCTCGCAAATCAACCATAGGACAGATACTGAACAAATCTAATCCAAAAGATAGAATATACGGATCCGCTGCAACTGTTGCTTTTGCTATATTTGGTGGGATAGATATTGTAAGAGTTCATGATGTGGATGAAATGAAGCAGGTTTCTGTGATGAGTGATTCTATTACTAGGGGATGGTTTGATTAGGAGTAAGTTGCAATGGCAGATTTATTTCTTTCATTAGGTTCAAATCTTGGAATTCGAGAAGCTAATCTTCGACTAGCAGTTAAATTGCTGAATGAAAGTAACATAAGAATCAAGGAATCATCTTCAATTTATGAGACTTCTCCTGTCGGAGTAGTTGATCAACCACTTTTTTTAAATCTTGTATGTAGAGCAGTTACTGATTTAGAACCTTTTGAGGTTTTGAATACTATTAAAGAAATAGAAACTGCGATGGGTAGGGAAACTTATCTAGTCTTAGCTCCTAGGCTTATTGATGTGGATATATTACTTTATGATGAAATCTCTATTGATACTCCTGAACTTACGATCCCGCATCCAAGAATGTTTGAGCGATTGTTTGTCATTACTCCAATGGAGGAAATTGCTCAAAATATTCTTTTTTCCAGATTTCCAGATTATAAGAACGTAATCTTAAGTATGCAGGATGTCCAAATTTGGAAAGGGATCTGAATTGAGTGTTCATCTCAATTCAGGAGGTAGTAAATTAGGGATTCCGTCTGTAATGGGATATTCTTCATGACATTTATCACAAGAAAGTAATCCTGAAATTATTTCCTCATCGATTATTTCTTCTGAGCTAAGTTGCAGCTCAGATTTACACATTGGACATACTAGTATATCCAATAAGTCCTTTTGCATTTCTGATCTCCTTAATTAAATATACCATAAGTTGAAACATCAACATTCACATTAAACTTTTTTCGAAGATTATTTTTAATAAATCTGCTATAAGAAAAATTATGATTCCAAGTATTACTATTATGCTGGTTTCTGAAAGTATAGAGCTAAATTTGTTTAGAATCGTTGATTTTGGATTGGGAGGCAGATTATTTCTTTTTTTCTTTAGTGATAATGCTAACCAGAACATAACGATGGCTAATACTATTTTTAAGGTTAAAATTAATATATAAGTATTGGTTATAGTAGGAGAGCTGATTCTTTCAAAAGTTAATATCGTTCCAGTAAGTATTAGTAAGGCTATGCATCCGGTGACAATACTTCCAAAGTCTCTTCCAATTTCGGAACTAGCTAATTTTGGGAAATTGGCTGTTGCTCTTGATATTGGGTTAAGTGTTAAAAGGTAAAATAAGCTTCCACCTACCCAAATTACTGAAGCAAGGTTGTGAATCCAGCGTATAATTAGTAGAAAAATATCATTCGCATCAAGCATGATTTAATTTTAAATTATTCAAACATTTCTATTAAAGTATTTTCTATGAATTCTTCTGAGATTATACCAATAGATTTCTTATGAATATTTCCTTTATTGTCAACAAAAATAGTAGTGGGTATTCGTGAAATTCTGTATTCTCTAGCTAAAGAACTATCAATGTCTATTGTAATAGGGTATGTTACGTTCATATCAGAAACAAAATTTTCCACAGCATATTGAGTGTCTTGGGTAGCAATTCCAATAATTAGAACTTCACCTTCGTATTTTTCCCAAACTTTTTGTATATGTTTCATTTCGACTCTACATGGACCACACCATGAAGCCCAAAAATTTATAATTATTGGGCTCGATGTTTTATCGTTGATAGTTAATGAATTTTGGTTTTCATAGCTATTAATTAATTTAGTTGTAAATGAAGTAATTTTTGAACTATTTTCAATGTTGTTATTTGGTTCCCACTGCTGAAGTCCAACAATAGCTCCAAATACAATGCTGGCAATACCCAATGAAATATAAACGAGAATAAGGTTTGGTTTCTTATTAACCGGTTCTGGTTGCTCTTCTATATCATCTTGATGGTTATCAGGCAATTCCATTGGGTTTCATTTTATCCTCAAGGTATTGGCTAAGTTCAATTATTGGTAATCTTTTTTGCGACAAAGTATCTCTATCTCTTATAGTCACTTGTTGATCATCTAATGAATCAAAATCAATTGTTACACAATATGGTGTTCCTATCTCGTCGAATCTCCTATATCGTCTCCCTATGCTTTGGGCATCATCGTAATTTATGTTTAGATGAGTGTTTATACGAAGATCTTTATAAATCTTTTGACTAAGTGGGATGAGTTTTTCATTGCGACTTAGAGGTAATATTCCCACTGTAATAGGAGCTATTGAGGAATGAAATTTTAAATACGTACGTACGTCTTGTTTTGCAGATTTGTTATCCTTTTGTATGGTTTCTTCTCGGTATGCGTCTAACATAAATGCTAACATCATTCTATCAACACCTGCTGCTGGTTCGATAACATATGGAGTTATATGAGATTTAGTTTCTTCATCAAAGTAAACTAATTTTTGACCACTTGCTTCCGAATGTGCCTGAAGATCAAAATTTGTTCTATTCGCGATTCCTTCTAATTCACCCCAACCCCATGGAAAAAGGTATTCAATATCTGATGTAGCTTTTGAATAATGTGAGAGCTCATCAGATTCATGAGGTCTTATTCGGATATTTTTTTCCTTTATACCGTGATCGATGTACCACTTGAATCGTTCTTGAATCCAGTAAGAGTGCCAATTTTCGTCTGTGGTAGGGTGTACAAAATATTCCATTTCCATTTGTTCGAATTCTCTTGTTCGAAAAATAAAGTTATGGGGAGTAATTTCATTGCGGAATGATTTTCCGATTTGAGCAATTCCAAACGGAAGTTTTTTTCTTGATGATGTGAGAACATTAAGAAAGTCAACAAACATTCCCTGAGCAGTTTCCGGACGCATGTATACAGTACTTGCAGTTTCTTCCAAGGGGCCTAAGAAAGTTTTTAACATTAGATTGAATTGTCTTGGCGGGCCAAGATCCCCATCACATTCAGGGCAGTTTTCAGATTCAACCTGATCCTCTCTGAATCTTCCCTGGCAATTTTTGCATTCAACGAGTGGATCAGTAAAACCTTGAAGGTGACCACTTGCCTCCCAAACTTTAGGGTTCATAATAATGGCAGCTTCTAAGCCAACAACATCGTCTCTTTGACGAACAATATTATTCCACCACTCGTTTCTGATATTTCTACGCATTTCTACTCCAAGGGGGCCATAATCCCATGAATTAGCTAACCCTCCGTAGATTTCGCTGCCCTGAAAAACAAATCCTCTTCGTTTGCATAAAGAAATTAATTTTTCCATTGTGACATTATTTGAATCTTCCAATTATGCCTCCAGAAATGTAATTAGCTATGGTCACTGTTATAAGGATACTTCTCTTTTGCAGTTTGGATCAATTTGTTAAGTTCATCTGAAGCTTTTTCTGGATCATTAGCATTGTTCACTGCACTTATTACAGCTATGGAATCAGCTCCTGACTGAATGACTTGTGAAATATTAGATTTATTTATTCCACTTATTGCAACTATTGGTAAAGTTACATTAGTCCTTATCACTTTGAGGGTTTCCAGACCAGCTGGACGAGTGTCGGATTTTGTATTTGTTGGGAAAATGGCACCCACTGCAATATAATCCGCTCCATTTTTTACTGATGTTATAGCTTCACTTAGTGTAGCATTAGAGGTTCCAATTAGTTGGTTGCTATTAAGTATTTTTCTTGCTTCTTGTATTGACATGTCTTTTTGTCCAAGATGAACGCCATCAGCTTCACACAATTTTGCAAGTTCAGGATAATCATTTATCAAAAAAATAGCGTTGAAATCACTACAAATATTTTTTATAGATTTGCATTCATTTAATTGATCTTTGATTGGTCTTTTTTTGTCTCTCCACTGAATAACATTGGCTCCACCTTGGAGAGCTTTTTTAGCAACTTCAATTGCGTTGTGTTTATTAAAAGATGGATCAACTATTACATATAATCCAGTTATGCATTTAGAGTTTTTTGAATTTATCATACTTTCTTTGAAAAATTAGTGCTATTCGTCAGTTTAATCTGAATCTGATGAAGAAGTTGGAGGTGTTGGAGGCATTCCGATATCGCTCCAGCCAGCTCTTTCGGTCATCATTTGTTCTTTAACTCTAGCGCCATATTCTTGCAGTACATTTCTATCATCAGCATTCATGTGATCCATTGATGCTAGATCCGGCATTCCCGATGATGTTCCCCAAGTGTTGGCAAAACTTCCCACACCACCAAAATATACTCTTGAAATCTTTCTTTCTAATGCAGTACTTTTACATTCAGGGCATACAGGTTCAGAAGTTTCTGCTGATGAAAAGGTTTTAAAATATATTGACACGGGTTTTTCGCAACCATTGCACTTATACTCGTAAACAGGCATTTCTGTCTCCTTATGAACGCTAAGTACAATATTATATATTCATGCAGAAATGGGCAATGGTAAGGAATTTAATTCAAAATTTCTTTTACAGGACCGAATGATCTTCTGTGAATAGGTGAAGGCCCAAGATTTTGTAAAGCAATTAAATGTTTCTTGGTTGGATATCCCTTATTTTGTTTAAAATTGTATCCTGGATATAATTCATCAAGTTTATTCATGAGTTCATCTCTAAATACTTTTGCAATTATTGAAGCACAAGCGATGGAGAAAATTTTGGAATCTCCATAAATAATAGATTCTGACGGTTTATCAAATTTTATTGGTAATGCATCAACAAGTATAAAGTCCACTTTACATAATTGATTAACTGCGGAATTCATAGCTTGGGCAGTTGATTCGACGATGCCAATTCTATCGATATCTTGATGGGGAATAGACCCTATGCCGGTGGCAATAGCTTTTTGGTTAATAAGAATTGCGAGACGTTCGCGTTTTTTTATCGAAATTTTTTTACTATCTCTAACTTCTGAATACCAGACTTCAGGAGCATTTATGTTCATTATAACTGCTCCTGCTACTAGTGGTCCTGCAATGCAACCTCTTCCTACTTCATCAACTCCGGCTATGTTTTGATATCCATTTTTAAGATAGTGTTCTTCTTTGTAAGTGGTAGGAATTATCTTGGAACTTGAATAAATGATTTTATTCTCCAATAAGACCTAAAATGTAATCTATTTGTCCGGCATGTTGTGATTCGTGCGCTAATAATCGAAATATTAATGCTGATATGGTTGCATTTTCGGATTCGATAATGTTTTCAAGTTTTTCATTTGACAGGCTATCTAATACCTCAAAACTTCTAAAACGAACAGTAGCTCCATATCCGAGAAGATCTTCCAAGGGAGGAGAAACAAATTTGTTCATTTGAGAATCTCCCCAACCAAAGCCAGTATTCCTATCATTTTCTATTTGTTCTGGAAGTGTCCATCTGCTTGCCCAGTTACCCATTTTCCAGAATTCAGGTTCTTCTCCAATTTGTGCAAAACGAAAATCTTCCGTTCTGAATGTGTGAAACAGAAGAAACCCAATGGAATTTGCATTATTATTTACTTGCCATGAAAGATGATTTTCTTCTAGTTCAGAAACGAGATTAAGAGTAGTAGCTCGAGCAGTTTCAAGTGATTCCTTTATAAAATTAATCGTTTCCATAGTTGTTTCCTTTACTTAAGTGTGTAAGTTCTTGGTTCCAATAAAATTTGTACCTTCTGATGAATCATTTGTATGCATCCCATCGATCAATCCGCCACCAATAATTTCATCTTCAATATAAAAAACTGCTGCTTGTCCTGGGGTAATAGCTTTTTGAGGTTCTAAAAATTGGATAGATGCACCTAGTTCTTTAGGATAAATAACAGCGGGAGTTTCTTTTGATTTATATCTAATTTTTACGTCAGCCCTAAAAGGTTCTTGAGGAACTAAACCACTAATCCAATTAACAGTGTTTATATCAAAAGATGTTTCAAGAAGTGCTGACTCTGGTCCCACAATTATTTCTTTCTTAGAAGGATTTATGTTTAATACGTAAAGAGGATCTTTAGATTCTAGTCCAAGATTTCTTCTTTGACCTACAGTATAGAACTCAATACCTTTATGTGTACCTACTACATTACCGTTCAAATCAAGAATGTTTCCTGGATTAGGCTGTATCCTTTTCATAAGGAATTCACGATAGTTGCCTTGTGGTATGAAACAAATATCTTGACTGTCAGGCTTGTCAGCATTATGAAGATTTGCTTCATTTGCAATTTTTCGTATCTCTGATTTCTCAAGATTTCCTAAAGGGAAAACCAGATGCCCAAGTTGTTCTTGGTTTACGCCAAATAGAACGTATGATTGATCTTTAGTCGGATCTAAGGATCTATATAGATGATGTGTACCGTTAGCATCAGTAATTTTTCTTGCATAATGTCCTGTAGCTATAGCATCTGCATCAAGTGCGATTGCTCTTTTAAGCAAAAAATCAAACTTAATTTTATCGTTGCAGGCTATACATGGATGAGGCGTACGTCCAGTTTGATATTCATTAACAAAATAATTAATTACATGTTTTTGAAATGCCTCTTCTGCATTTAATACATAATGGGGAGCACCAATTGAATTACATACCTTCCTTGCATCATCAATGTCTTCAATTGAACAACATGAACGGGAGTTTTGAGGTACGTCAGGTTGATCAATTGTAGAAAGTCTCAAAGTTATTCCTATAACTTCATAACCTTCCTTAGAAAGTAATAAAGCCGCTACTGAAGAATCCACTCCACCACTCATTGCAACTATTACACGTTTTTTTTGCATCTAACTCCTCCATAGAAAGCCTAGCATAGATACCCATTTAGAAACAAGGAATTGATGTTGGGGGAAATATATTCATAACTTTTCGGCTTGTTCTTAGTGAATGCTAACGTTATAGTAACAGAGAGAAGCCCCTATAGCTCAGTGGATAGAGCACCGGCCTCCGGAGCCGGTGGCGGGTGTTCGAGTCACCCCAGGGGCGTCGTATTGTCGGGGCGTGGCCCAGTGGTAGGGCACCTGTTTTGGGAACAGGGGGTCGGCGGTTCGAATCCGTTCGCCCCGACCAATAGAATTTAGATGGATGGACTTTTTCAAATTTTAAGTTTTACGTAACAGTATTTCTTGGGGGGTGTGCCATGATGAATGCAATTTATATCGATGAACAAGGTACTGAAGGCAATATGGTGTATGGAGAGGTAGAAGAACCAGAGTTTGGACCTACAGATATTTTAGTTCGTACTAAGGCTGCATCGTTAAATAGACGTGATGTATTTACTAGAGATGGTTCTCATGGAATTAGAACTAATGGTAGATATGTTCTTGGGATGGATGGTGCTGGTGAAGTTGTTGCAGTTGGTGAACTGTGTACAAAATTCAAGGTAGGCGACAGAGTAATGGGTATTTCTAATAGCGGAACTTATGCTGAGTATTGTAGGATGCCTGAAGTTACTGCAACCAAAATTCCTGACTCTTTAAGTTATGAAGAAGCAGGAACATTTCCTATTATTCTTACTACTGCATGGCATATGATGATATGTCGTTCTGGATTAAAAGCTGGTGAAGATGTTCTTGTAATGGCAGCAGGTAGTGGTGTGGGAACAGCAGCAATACAAATAGCTAAATTGTTTAGTGGAAGAGTTTTTACTACTGCAAGTTCGGATGAAAAGCTTGATAAAGCAAAGGCAATAGGTGCAGATGTTGGTATTAACTATACAAAAGTCAATGATTTTTCTGAAGCTATTAAAGCTGAAACCAATGGTGAAGGCGTAAATTTAGTTGTAGATCATATTGGTTCTACAGTATGGGATCAATGCTTTGCAAGCATGAAACGTGGCGGACGTTTTGTTACTTGTGGAGTTTCTGCGGGTCATTGGGTCAATTTCCATATGGGTCGATTATGGACTAGAGATTTAACTATAATAGGGACGAGCATGAATCCTCGTGAAGATATAGAAACTGTGGGAGATTTAGTTAGACGTGGTCATTTTAAGGCTGTTATAAGTGAAGTTTTTCCTTTGGAGCAGGCCTTAAAAGCACAGCAAGTTCTTGAAGAGAGTAGCTTTTTTGGTAAAGTGATGCTTTCAATTCCTTAAATTTTAATATTTATTCATTTTTAGTATCTCTAATGAGCCAGGGTTTTGAATTTTCCTGGCTCATTGGTTTAAAAATCTATAAATTATCAATAAAGATGGCAAAATGTTAAGATTCTGTTAACATTCCCGATGTCAAATTTCTTGTATTTTTTTAGTTTGAGGTATTTCTATTATGAGTATGTCTGAAAAAGAATTTAAAGCACAACTTGAAAGAGGGTTTAATCCGAAAGTAGTTGCCGTCGTTGGAGCTGCTCGACATAATCAGCACAGATGGCTTAAATCCCACCTTCCGTTTATGGAAGAACATGGCAAACTTTATCATGTTAATATTAATGAAGAAGAATGGCCAGGAGCTGATGAACTAGGCATTCAAAACTTTAAGAGTTTGGTGGATATTCCAGATGATGTTGATTATGTGACTATATCGGTTCCACGAAATGTTGTACCAATTGTTCTCAAGGATTGTGTTGCTAAAAAGGTTGCAGTCGCACATGTTTTCGCTGCTGGTTTTGATGAAGTAGATGAAGAAGTAGGACATGAACTTGGACGACAAGTTCAGCAAATTGCTGAAGAGGGGAATTTGTTAGTTATTGGTCCGAACTGTATGGGTCTTTATAATGCTGAAAAAGGTATTCGCCAAGATCTTAATCAACCTGCTCTTGAAGCTGGATATATGGGATACATATCCCAAAGTGGTAGTCAGGCTATTGGATTTACTTTAGAAGCTTCAGTACAGGGAGTTCCTTCAAGCATGTGCTTTAGCATGGGCAATGGAGTAGTTTTAGATATCCACCACTATATAGATTATTTAGGTCAAGAACCTAATACGAAAGTAATTGGCATATATTGTGAAGGACCAAGAGATCCGCAAGAATTTTTTAAAAGCATAGAAAGAATTTCCTCTGAAAAGCCAGTGCTTGTTTGGAAAGTTGGCCAAACTGAAGATTCTGCAAGAGCCACTTCTGCACATACTGGCACTCCCTACCTTCGTCAAGATCTATGGGATCGTTTAATGCATAAAGCTGGTGCTATCCCGGTAGATAGTTTGGAAGAAATGATTGATACTGCGAAGGCTTTAGCTATGCTTCCACCTTCATTTAATACGAATATAGGCATATTAGCAGCTTCGGGTGGACATTCGACTGAAATGGCAAATGTTTTCTCAAAGGAAGGATTTAGAGTAGTTCCATTGACCCAAAAATCATACGATCGCCTAGGAGAGTTTTTTAATTTAATAGGTGGAAATTACGTAAATCCAATTCAGGGTTCCTCAGATAGATTTTCTGATATCGTAGAAATTCTGGGTGATGATGATAATTTAGATGTTGTAGCTGTTGAAGTTGGAGCAGGTAGATTGCTAACTAGAAAAGAAGCAAATGATCCATGGCTCATTGGAGATTCTCAAATTGAGAATGTTATTGAGACGTTTAATAAGTTCAAAGAAAATTCTTCAAAAACTCTGATTTGTGTAGTGACTACGTCTTTTCCAAGAGTAGATTCGTCAGTAATGGAATCAATCGATAAAAGATTTACAGATGCTGGCATTCCAATTTTCTATTCTTTCCAGAGAGCCGCACGAAGTCTTAAGCATGTTGTAGATCGACATTCAACAATGGCATATCTACGTTAAATAAGTAGAAGCAAATTTAAATACTCTGAATTATATATGGTATATTCATAATATTAATATGTTATTTGGAGTGACTCTTTTTAATGATTCATTTTAGAAGTGTGTTTTCTGATCTTAATAGACGTGTAAGTTTAGGATGCTGTATCTTTCTTGGGCTAGATTATGATGGAACTTTAATTGAATTAGTTTCCAGTCCAGAGGATGGCAAGCTTCCTGAGGACATAAAGTTTGTTTTGAAAACTTTGATGGCTTCTTCAAAAGTAACCCCTGCCATTATTAGTGGAAGGTCATTACAAAATGTTCGTGATCATATTGGACTGGATAATATAAATCTAGTTGGGGATCATGGTGTTGAAGTGGATGGTTCGCTTATTAGATTCATTCACCCAGAAGCAGAAAAATTCCGTGAATTCCTAAAACGTTTGATCCCTAATATCTCTTCTGTTGTTTCCCAGTACCCTAGTGCTCTTTTAGAGATTAAGCCATATACATTAAGTGTCCATTACAGATTACTATCTATTAAAGAAAGAAAATCGTTACTTTCAAAACTTCGAAATTTCCTTAAACCATTATTAGATAAAGAATTATGTCGTAAAAAATGGGGTAAAGAAATATTAAATATCATAATGCCATTTGATTGGGATAAAGGTCATGCCTTTACTTTACTAGTTGATGAAATGAAAAAAAAATGCCCATGCAAACCTATCGTGCCCATATATATAGGAGATGATATTACCGATGAAGACGCATTTCGTGTTTCAAGAATAGAGGGTTATGCCGTTCGGGTTGGAAAACCTAAAAAGAATACTCTAGCAAATTATTATATTGATTCTCCAGATGAAGTTAAGTCCTTTCTTTTTGATCTTTGTGAATTGGTCAAAGATGAAAATACTGCTCTATTTTCATAAGTTCTTTAGTGAAAGTTTCTATTTGCTATATAAATGGTCATTATAAGTTTTGAAAATCTTTGAAGTAATACAATTACCAGGCCCGTCAGTGCCACATGTTCCTAAAACCTTTATTTGAAAGTTGGTTATTATAGATATTGATAAATCTAACTCAGTAGAATAATGCATCGTTCCAGAATACCCACTACCGCCTCCAGGATGTCCGTATGCAGTAGTTATTGGAGTTTTACTGTTGTGGCGTTTGAAATTTTTTCATTGATACAAAGTATCCATATTCTGCTGGAATTTGGCCAGGCATTTTTGAAGAAGACCAAGGAGGAATCCTTGTTGGGGATGTTGAGTTTTTTAATTGGATTCGGACAGATTCTGAAATAGCCAATCCATTTGGGCTATAAAGATGATATGCCCAACGAGCTATATTTTGAGGGGTTGATATGATTCTACAACAAGCATTAATAATATTGGTGTAATTATTAGGAGTAATATCCATTTATGTTTCGTAATTATTATTTCCTCAAGAACGAATTTTGCTGTCCATTTGTTTAACTTATGTTAATATTCTCACTTACTAATTATTTTCATATGGAAACTGAGAAAAGATGTCTTCAAGTAAACCATTTTTATTCTACGGATGGTACATAGTTTTTGCTGGCACAGCAACAATGACACTTATGGCAACTTTCTCATACTATGGGATGGGAATTTTTCTTGAACCTATAAGAAGTCATTTTGGTTGGAGTACTCTTGCCTTCACAACTGGTTTATCTCTAGCTCGTCTTGAAGGGGGTTTTTTGGCTCCATTCGTTGGGTATTTTATTGACAAATATGGCCCTAGAAAACTTATGCTTGCTGGTATTTCTGTTTGCGGGCTTGGATACTTATTATTAAGTCAAACTATGTCACTGCCGTATTTTTTTCTGGTTTATATCGTTCTTATTCAAGGAGGTATAAGTTTGGGAATGGGTAATGCGCCTACTACTGCTGTTGCCAATTGGTTTCAACGTAGAAGAGGGACAGCTATGGGTATAGTAAATCTAGGTGCTAGTTTTGGCGGCATATTTTCAGCTCCCTTAGCATGGATAATTACTTCATTTAAATGGAACGGTGCATTAATAGTAGCTGGTATAACGGTATGGATTATTGGGTTGCCAATGGCATTAATAGTTCGTCATAAGCCTGAGCCATACGGTTATCTTCCTGATGGAAGAATTCCAATTAATTCTGATATATCTGACAGTAAAAATGTTGAGACCTATGAGGAAGATGTCGAAATAAATTTTACTGCAAAACAAGCTTTGAAAACTATGGCATTTTGGAGTATTGGATTAACATTTGCTGCTCGCCAATTAGTAACTGGTTCTGTGGCATTGTTCCTTGTTCCATTACTACAGGAACGAGGAATGAGTTTAACTGAGGCGGCTTCAATAATTACGTTGATGTCCTTCATTGGAATGCCAGGGAGAGTTGGCTTTGCTTGGCTTGGCGACAAGTATGATAAAAGATGGGTTATGGCGACTTGTTTTATATTTCAATCGATTGGACTTATTTTATTTATTATTCTAGGAGGGAATATTGGTATAACCTTTTTCTTAATATTATATGCACCTGCATATTCAGGAGTTTTACCACTACTTCCTGCAATTCAGGCTGACTATTTTGGAAGGAATCAGTTCGCTACAATACGAGGATTGATGGCTCCGGTTGGTACAGCTAGTGTTGTATTAGGTCCAATTATAGTTGGAGTTATACATAATTTTTTCAACAGTTATGAGCCAGCATTTTTTGTTTTGGCTGTTTCAAATATCCTGGCTCTTATTTTTATTGTGTTAACTAAACGACCAGTTTTGCATAATAACTAATTTTCGTTAATTTTTTAAAAAATTTCCTATTTCAGAATTATTTATCTCTAACCATCTGGTATTTACCTTAATCTGTTCTATTGACTGTTTGATGGTTAGTGAAGCCGCGGGAGCAGGGTGTGTTTCAAAGAAATTTGAAACATCATCAACCATCGAGTTTCCTGAAAAATTCCCTGGTATGGATGCCAATCTCATCAACGCAAAACCTCCTCGGCCGTAGCGTTTGTCAAATTCTTCCCAGTTGGACTTTATAAACTCCCATGCAAGGTGTCTTCCGTATGAATTCATAGCTATTGTTGTTACTAAAATTACAGTATCCTGAGAACGGACATCGTCGGATAATGTACGATTTAATAAATCAGATAAAAGTTCTTTTTCTTGGAACCGAGATAATGCACCAAGTAAACGCATTTTTTCTTCTTGCAAAGAGGTTTTTTGTTGTAAAGTCCATAATTGTTCATAAGTTGTTTTATCACCTCCCAATGCGGCCAAAGAATAGACACAACCTCTTAAGTTAGGAGGAACTGGTTTATCACGTTTGATCAAATCTTCAAATAATTCACATGCACGATTTATTGTACCTTGGTCTCCAAAATATCCTGCTTGAGAAAGTGCTAAACTTCTCAGTAAAATTTTTAGATGTGTTTCGTTCTCTGCTTCTTTCCAACCCATTTTGTTTGCAAGAGGGAGAAATAGTTCTAATGCAAATTTTTTAAATAGTGGATATATTTCTTCTTCGCTTAGTAAAGAATCAAGATCGCCAATATTACCCGCTATATCTCTCCATACGGATGTATCTTCTTCATCTGTATAAGCACTTACAAGGTTTAAGAATTCGGTAGCTTTTATGTAACCTGCTCTACCTAAAGAATAAATATCGTTTTGTAATCCCAATCTTTCAGTTGCGGCAAGTGAATTGTTTTGGACCATTTCGCGCAGAGCCGGTAACTGATTAGAGGGTTGAATGATTCTAAAAAATCCTGTTTGGTCAGGGTTGAATATCAAAGGTTTTTGGTGAGGTATATCTATTTCAGCATTTCTGTTTTCTAATAAGATTTCAATATCGTCTTCATCTGAACTTTTGATTCTTAATGGAATTTTCCAAGTTTGTTCTATTAAATCTTTTTTGTTACTTGATCCGATGATGTTAGTAGCCAAAAATCGTGATTGGCTTATTTCTAATTTATTGCTGTTTTCAGATTGGATAGAATTGATTGTTACTACAGGGTACCCCATCTGTTTCAACCAAGTATCCATTATCGTTTTTACTGGCTTATTGGATGCAGATTCCATAGCTTCCCATAAATCATCAGTGCTTGCATTGGAATATTGATGTTTGGAGAGATATTGATATAATCCTGATTGAAATGTTTTTTCACCTAAGAAGTGTTCGAGCATTCGTATAAGTGAACCGCCTTTACTGTAACTTATTGCATCAAAAAGTTGTTCTACTTCTGCAGGAGAAGTTACTTCTGCTTCTATTGGATGGGAGGTTTCTAAGCTATCAAGATCGAAGGCTCTTACGGTGTCAGCACTAACAAATTCTGTCCACATTTCCCATTCCGGGAAAATTGCATCGACAGCTTTATCTCCCATCCATGAAGCAAAACTTTCGTTAAGCCAAAGATCATTCCACCATTTCATAGTAACTAAATCCCCAAACCACATGTGAGCCATTTCATGAGAAATAACTTCAGCTACTCTTTGTTTTGCTGCTGAGGCACTATTCTCTGGATCGACAAGAAGTGCAGTTTCTCTATAAGTTATTAACCCCCAATTTTCCATAGCTCCGGCAGCAAAATCAGGAATAGCAACGTGGTCCAATTTTTTTAGTGGGAAAGGGATTCCAAAATAAGAATTAAAATAATCCAACAATTTTAATGAGGTATCCAAAGCAAATTCTCCAAAGGATTGTCGCCCATCAGTTGTTATAACCCGAATTAATGTTCCAGAATTACTTTTGCATTCAATTAATCCCATGTTTCCAACAAGAAATGCGAGCAAATAGGTCGACATTTTAGGGGTTTCTTCAAAAGATACAATTTTGTTACCTTCATTAACAGGATTTTCTTTTTTTATTGGCATGTTTGAGTATGCCTGAAGTTCATTAGGGATTTCTATATTGAGTTGAAATGTTGCCTTTAAAGATGGTTCATCCCAACAGGGAAATGCCAGTCGAGCATGTCCAGGTTCGAATTGAGTAGTCACCAACCATTTTGAATTCCCAGATGTATCTACGTATTGACTACGATAAAATCCAGTAAGTGTATCAGGGATATTACCATTAAAGTTGATAGAAAGTGTATAGTTCCCAATATCAATTTCATGAGGAAATGATATCGATATACTTTCCTCATCTTTATTGATTGATATTTCGCTAGCTTCAATTAGTTTTTTTTCAATTTCTATAGATGAGGAGTCAATGTTTAGATCTAAAGAATTCAGTGTTATTGTTGAAGTTTTTTCGTGCACCTGTATAAATATTTCTTCTGACCCGGAATAAGTAAATTTTTCCATATCAGGTTTGATGGAAAGATTATAGTTTATTGGACTTACTGATGTTGGTAGTAATTTTGCATTAGATTTAGACATTATTAATTCCTTTTTTGAGATGCGTCATAAATTTCCTTTATAAATTTCAAGTCTAGTATAAAACTCTTCCAGAGTGAATGAATATTCCTGAGTTCCATGAGATTGCACACAATAAGCTGCTGATATTGCACCAATTTTGCATGAGTCTTCAATGGTTTCTCCATCGCCTATACCTTTTAAAAGTCCACCACGAAATGCATCTCCTGCACCAGTAGGATCGATTACATTTTGTATCGGAGCAGAAGGGAGATTGATTGATGAATTATCGGTGAATAAAGTACAACCATTTTCACCGCGTGTTACTATTACTGAATTGGTTAAAAGTAATAATTGATTAATAGTTCTCTTTGTTTTTTCCTCTATCATTTGCATTTCGTATGAATTAGCAATAAGCAATTTAGATCCTTCAATAGCACTTAGTAAATCTTTTTCTTCCCATGCTGGAAGGGATTGTCCTGGATCAAACATATATGGGATATCGCATTTTCGTGCTAATTTTGGATATTCATTCATATCATCCAAATTTCCTGGACCTACCCACAGAATAATAGATTCCTTTATAAGCTCGATGTTATATTGTGATGGAAAGTTCATAGCTCCGGGATCAAATATAGTTATTTGATTTTGAGAGGTGTCGGTAACGATTGTCGCTGTTGCAGTGGGGGTATTTTCAATCATGCGTATATTGGCTGTTGATATGCCATTGCTATGTAACCATTCAATATATTTTATGTCATCTTTACCCAAAGTAGCTAAAATTATAGGATTTCCATTTAATAATTTTAAAGCATAGGAAATATTTCCTGCAGTACCACCTAATCGGCTAGTCGAATTTCCAACCATAAAACTTACGTTTATGTTGTTCAAATTTTCTGCAATAATATGATTTTGGAATTTATCTGGAAATTCCATTATATTATCGTAAGCTAGTGAACCAGATATATATATATTCATAACTTTTCCGTTGTGTGACTATAAATTATATCCTTATTTGTCAATCTCTGGAACAATAATCCGATTTATTCGTTAGATAATCTAGGCTAGTATTTTTATTGTGGGGGGATCGAAGTGATATCGGAATATAAATTGCGACTTATTCTTAGACATTGGAAATTATTAAATGTTCAATTATCCAAATGGTCAGTAAATTAATTCTACTCAGTATTAGTATTCCAGTTAATATATTCCTAGAATGATAATAAGTTGGAACTCAAACTAGTTCACGTTATAATATCCGAACCGTTTGATTGCGGATAAATCATTTTAGGAAGGCTAGTATGGTTCAAAGAAATCTTAAACAGAATTCCCTTTCGACTTTGCAAACTAAAAAAGGTAATTATGGATACTACAGATTGTCCATAATTGAGGATGAAGGTTTGGTCAATCTCTCAAAACTCCCATTATCGATTAGAGTACTTTTAGAAAATGCTCTAAGAAATTATGATGATTATTTGGTTAAAGAAGATGATATTATAGCTGTTGCTAATTGGAATCCTCATAATCCTTCCCCAAAAGAATTTCCATTTATGCCTGCTCGGGTTTTAATGCAAGATTTTACTGGTGTTCCTGCTGTAGTTGACTTAGCAGCTATGCGATCAGCTATGGCTAGAAAAGGTGGAGACTATAATAAAGTAAATCCTGTTGTCCCAGTAGACTTGGTTATAGACCATTCAGTTCAAGTGGACTATTTTGGTATTCCTACTGCCTTTCAATTAAATGTCGAAAGGGAATTTGAACGAAATCAAGAAAGATATTCATTCTTAAGATGGGCACAAAATGCTTTTGACAATTTTACGCTCGTTCCTCCAGGAACAGGAATTGTGCACCAAGTTAATTTAGAATACTTGGCTTCTGTAGTTGCTGAAAAAGATTCAAATGATGGCCCAGTTATATATCCTGATACTGTAGTTGGTACTGACTCACATACAACCATGATTAATGGATTAAGCGTTTTGGGATGGGGTGTGGGAGGAATAGAAGCAGAGGCTGTAATGTTAGGTCAGCCTTATTATATGCAATTACCTGAAGTTATTGGATTTAAACTGACAGGTGCTCTTAAGGAGGGTGTTACAGCGACTGATCTTGTACTAACTATTGTAGAAATACTTCGTGAGAAGGGTGTAGTTGAGAAATTTGTTGAATTTTTTGGAACTGGTCTTACTAATCTTCCTCTTCCTGATAGGGCAACCATTGCTAATATGGCTCCAGAATATGGTGCCACTTGCGGATTCTTTCCTATAGATGCTATTACAATAGATTATCTAAGGGCTACAGGTCGTTCTGACGAACAATTAGATGTTGTTGAAAAATATGCACGTGCACAGGGTTTTTTCCGTACGGATGACACTCCTGATCCAATTTATACAAGTACACTTGAACTTGACCTTGGTGAAGTGATTCCAAGTCTTGCGGGTCCTCGAAGACCTCAGGATCGCATAGCACTTGGATTAGTGAAAGATAATTTTCAAGTTTCTTTTGGCACTCCTGATGAAGAGTTTGAAATTGAATTAGAAAATACCAAATCTTCTGTAAAAAATGGGGATGTTGTTATTGCAGCTATTACAAGTTGTACCAATACCTCAAACCCAACTGTAATGGTTGGTGCAGGTATATTAGCTAAAAAAGCTGTTGAATCCGGACTTAGTCGAAAACCTTGGGTGAAAACAAGCATGGCACCAGGTTCGCAAGTTGTAACTGATTATATGGAATCTGCTGGTGTTGTTCCTTTCCTTGAGAAACTTGGATTTCATACTGTTGGTTATGGATGTACAACCTGCATAGGAAATAGTGGACCATTACCTGATCCAATTTCTAAGGCTATATCAGATAACGATATGACCGTTGCAGCTGTATTAAGTGGGAATAGAAACTTTGAGGGAAGGGTACATGCCGATGTGAAAGCTAATTATCTTGCATCTCCCATGCTAGTTGTCGCTTATTCTCTTGCAGGTACAGTAAATATAGATTTAACATCAGACCCTCTTGGACATAATAATGACGGGGTTCCAGTTTACTTAAAAGATATTTGGCCTTCTCAAATTGAAATTGCTGAAACAATATCTTCATCGCTAAGTCCCGAAATGTTTCGTGCAAGATATGGAGATGTTTCTAAAGGACCTGATGAATGGAATTCATTACCAGCTCCCGACGGTGATTTATATGATTGGGATGATTCTTCGACTTATATTCAGGAAGTTCCTTTTTTCATGGATCTTGATGATGAAATTGCTCCTTTGAAAGATGTAACTAATGCACGTGTATTGGTTATGTTAGGTTCTTCAATCACCACAGACCATATATCTCCTGCAGGTGCTATTCCTCTTAATAGACCAGCAGGTCAATTTTTAATTTCTAAAGAAGTAGAGCAAAGAGAATTTAATACTTTTGGTGCGAGAAGAGGTAATCACGAAGTAATGATGCGTGGTACTTTCGGTAATGTTAGATTGAAGAACCAATTAACTCCTGATAAAGAGGGAGACTGGACTATATATTTCCCTTCAAATGAAGTTACAAGTATTTTTGATGCAGGTGAAAGATATCAGAATGAAAAAATTCCAACTATAATCATCGCTGGTAAGGAATACGGTTCTGGTAGTTCAAGAGACTGGGCTGCTAAAGGACCTCTTCTACTTGGAGTTAATGTTGTTATAGCCGAAAGTTATGAGCGAATTCATCGTAGTAATCTTATCGGTATGGGAATTCTTCCTTTGCAGTTTAAAGAAGAAGATACGCCTGACAGTCTTGGTTTGAATGGAACTGAAACTTTCACTTTTACAGGTATTGCTAAAGGATTTGGTCCAAATGTTTCGATATCTGTATCTGCTAAAAAAGATGATGGTACCAGTATTGAATTCTCGGTACTTTCCAGGATCGATACTCAAATCGAGGTAGATTATTATCGCAATGGAGGTGTTCTTCATACTGTTCTTAGAAGGATGCTTAAAGAATAGTTAATCATATATAATAAGAAAACTTGCTAGCCTGCAACCCTGTGATATAATTACATTGACTCCCATGACCGGGTTTCAATGTTCCTACTGTTCCTCGGCTGATGCAGACGAGAGATGGGGCGTTTGGGCTGAGGTTCGGAGAATATAGTTTCAAAGGAGTGCTAAGCACTATGGATATTTATGTAGGTAATTTGGCCTACGAAGCAACTGACGATGATCTTGGAGAGGCATTTGGTGCCTTTGGTGAGGTTGTTGCGGTAAGAGTTATAAAGGATCGGTATACCGGTCGTTCTCGTGGATTTGCTTTTGTCGAAATGGAAGATTCTACGGGTCAGTCTGCTATTGATGGACTTAATGGTAAGGAAATTAAAGGCAGACCAGTTACAGTTAACCAGGCTAGACCTCGTGAAGAGGGTGGTGGTGGAAGGCGCGACGATCGTTAACTAGGAGAATTACCTAGATTAGAGAATTGTCAAAAACAATGTGGGCTGCTGTCCAGATAATGGATTACAGCCCACATTGTTTATTTTTGTTGATTAATGAAATTTAAAACTATGTTGTTGAATTCGTCACTTTTTTCTAAGTTAGACATGTGACTTGGCCCGTTAATAATATGTATTTGAGAACCATCAATGATTTCATTAATTTTTTGAGATTCCGATGGAGGAATTACTGCATCATTATCTGCTGAAACTATCAATGTTGGTATCTTTGTATTTTTTAGAGTAGCGGTTGAATCTTCCCTTAACGCCATTGCTCTCAAATCTCCAGCAATTCCTTCGATTGAACATTGTGTAATCATTCTTTCAACTCGGTCGACTAAGTCTGCACGTGTTTCTAGGGAGTCAGATGTTAATAAACGTGGAATTAATCTTTCCGCTATTGGCTCTGCTCCAGAATTTTCTGCTAACTTGGCCAGGTCTTCTCTGCCTGTCCTTACTTCATCACTATCAGCTTCATTTTTAGTATGAAGTAAAAGTAATGATGTTACTTTTGCTGGATATTTTTTCATTAAAGCCATTGCTACGTATCCGCCCATTGAAAAACCACCAAGTGAAAATTTTTCAATGTTCATAGTGTTTGTGAATTCAATAATATCATCAGCATATGATTCAATTGTCCATGGGCCACTGCCTGTCTCTGATTCACCGTGTCCACGTAAGTCTGGAGTGATTACTCTGGTATGCCATAGAAATTTTTCAATTTGAAGCTCCCACATTCGTTTGTCTAGAGGAAAACCGTGGATCAGTATTAGTGGGACATCGCTATTTCCATTGTCATAGTAAGACATTTTAAAGTTTTTCAACTGTGCTTTAGGCATCTTTTACTCCTTTATCTTGGGAACATACTGGCCATTATTTTCAAGATTTTATGATTGTATCCTTTGGAAGAAAAACGACAAGGGGTATTGCTGACAACAAGACTACTAATGAGCCAATAATAGCATAATAATATGATGTATTTATATCAAAAATCCACCCGTAAAATATTGGTCCTATAACGCTTGCTCCAATGGAAAATCCTTGCAGTAAACCTAGAATTGCAGCTTGAGAATGAGGTCCAAATAATCTTGCTAAAACAAAAGGTCGTAAGGGGATTGTTCCTCCAAATCCTATGCCAAAAATTAAAGAAAAGAGTCCTAGTAAAAAATGTTCTGATACGTTTATTTGAATAAGAATCACTAATGAAATTACTTGGAAAGATAAAAGCGATCCAAGTATAATTCTATGGTCTAATATGTCTGCTAATGATCCAGCAGTTATTCTACCTATGCCACTAAGAAAAAAAATAAAACCAAATATAGTAGCTGCTTCAGTTGTTGAATATTCCAAACCTTCTAGTAAAGGTATGAAATGAACTTGCAATCCGCTAATCGCAGCAAATTGAGCTGCATATATGATTGCTATGATCCAGAAATATTTATTTCCTAATGCTTCCATAGTTGTAAACCCATCATTGTGTAATTGTTTCTGTGTATTTTTTTCTGTATCTAAATGGGAATTAGTATTTTCACCGTCTGGATAATATCCATAATCTTCCGGTTTTGATCTGGCTGTGAATGATAAAGGTATTCCAATAATGAGAAGACCAATGCCTAGAGATGCAATAGCACTTCTCCAACCTAGCCAGTCATTTAATAATGCTGCTGTAAAAACAAATGGTCCACCTATAACAGGACCCATCATTGCTATTCCTAATGCCCGTCCACGAAGTCGAACAAACCAATTTGATACAATTACAGGCCAGGACACTCCATGAGAAGGACCTGACACACCCAGGCTAGCAACAGCAAATGCTATATAAAATGCTGATAATGAGTTAATAAAACTTATAGAAATTAAACCTAATCCACCTATGATTACTCCAGAAAGTATTACTTTTCTTGGGCCCCATCGTTGAACAAGGAAACCCACTAATGGAGCGAGGATGCCATTTTCTAGCTGCCTTAAAGAAAAAGCACCTGATGTTGCGGCCCTACTCCATCCAAATTCATTAACCATTGGAAGAAAAAATACTTGAAATCCTTGGAAAAATGCTATCGAAAGATAGCAGTTCATTGCTACGCTGGATGCAACAATGATCCATCCATAAAATATCGAAGGTTTCTTAAGCAATATTGAAGTTCCTGTTATAGTTAGTTTTTGATGGCAGAATAATAAACAGAAGTTCCATAGTACTCTTGCTTGTAATATTTGCATATTCTTGACAATATTTTTTATATGGGAAATTTTTATTTGGAGGAAGTGATGGCTAAAATGGAGACGAATGAATTCCAAGAATATTTACGAGAACCTAATATTGCTCATCTCGTTACAATTGATGCAAAAAAATACCCCTTGGTAACTCCTATTTGGTATATATGGAGTAATAATGAATTTTATATTTTTAGCAGAAGGGATTCTGAAAAAATACGAAATATTATTTCGAATTCAAATGTAGCAATCTCAGTTGCAAATAACGAGAAACCCTATAAATATATTTCTATAAAAGGTGATGCAGAAATTTTGGACCCATTTGATCCTGAATGGATCAGAAATATAGCTATACATTATGATGGTCCTGAAAAGGGAATGGAGTTTGCTGAAGAATGCTTAAAAAATGATATGGTAATACTAAAGATAAATGTTCACAGTATACGATCAGCTATTTATTTTAGAGAATAAGTGAATAGTCATTGTAAAGAATACTGATACTAGGACTTACTAGATAATATTATAATTGTCTTACTAAGAGGCTTAAATGAAATTACTTGAAACTATTGGAAATACTCCACTTATAGAAATGCAACATATTTCTCCTAAAAAAACTGTTAGAATATTTGCTAAACTCGAAGGCAATAATCCTTCAGGGAGCATTAAAGATAGAATTGTTAATGCTATGATTAATGATGCCGAAAAAAAAGGTATTATCAAGCCTGGTGATACAATTGTTGAGGCAAGTAGTGGTAATACTGGCATTGCTTTATCAATGATTGCTCAACAAAAAGGTTATAAAGCCTTGATTGTTATTCCTCGAGAGGTGCCTCCGAGCATTGGTGACCTGTTAAAACTCTATGGTGCAGAAATACATTGGTGTGATTCAGGTGGAGGAATGAAAACCCCAATTGAAACTGCCAAGGAAGTAGCTGTAGGAAATAGTTATCATCTTTTGGGTCAGTTCAGTAATGATATAAATTCTAATACTCATTATCTTACAACTGGTAAAGAAATAGTTGATCATATTGGATGGGTAGATGCGTTTATTGCAGGAATTGGAACTGGAGGAACGATAATGGGGGTTGGAAAGAGATTACGAGAGATTAATTCTAATATCAGGTTGATTGGAGTAGAACCAACCTTAGGTGATCGTTTGCAAGGTCTCCGTAATTTACAAGATGGATACATACCTTCTCTTTTGAATCTAAATGATATTGATGGTAGATTTCTTGTTGATAGTCAGGATGCTATAGATACTTCTAAAATGCTAGCACAAAATGAGGGCATATTTTCCGGGATTTCTTCTGGTGCTACTATGAATATTGCTTTAAGAATAGCGGAAGAAATGGATAAAGGTATAATTGTAGTTATGTTTTCGGACGGTGGATGGAAATACTTGCCTTCAAGGCCTTGGGAGGAATCAATTGAAAATGTATCCGACAAAAATGATCTTCATTGGTGGTGAATGAACGTTCAAACTGTTTTGAATAAATTATTAGATATTCGATTAATTAATCGAATATGGGATCAAGACTATTTCCTTTGGAGTGATAAGCCTGATGAAATAGTTGATCGTCTTGGATGGTTGCATTGCATCCATGCATTTGAAAATTTACAAGAAAGTCTAAGAAATCTCCGTGAATATGTTATTGAGAACAAAATTGCTGATGTAATTCTTATAGGAATGGGAGGTAGTAGTAGAACAGCTGAGGTTTTGCGTGATATTTTAAAACCAAATATTTCTGGTCCTCGTTTAACTGTCCTGGACACTACAGTTCCTTCATGGATAAATTCAGTTGTAGAAAATGTAAATTTAACCTCAACTTTAGTTATTGTTGCGTCTAAATCTGGAGAAACATTAGAAACAATCTTATCTTACCGTTATTTTCGTTCAATTATTTCTAGTGATGTTGGAGAAAGTAATGCTGGAGCACATTTTATTGCTATAACTGATAAAGATTCACCGTTAGAAATTCTTGCACGGGAAGAACACTTCTTAGATACATTTATTACTCCTAATAATGTTGGAGGAAGGTTTTCATCATTCACCTATTATGGATTACTTCCCGTTTTCTTAATTGGCATTGATGTCAAACGTTTGATTCAATCTGGTGAAAAAATTATTAAGATGCATCAAGACTTAAAGGAAGGATCAATAAATCATGCGGGTGTGTTCGGATATTTAATTGGTGAAAATGCAAATTTAAGGATTGATAAACTTACAATTATTTTGTCTGAGTCGCTTTATCCTTTTGGTTCTTGGATTGAACAACTTTTAGCTGAGAGTACTGGTAAAAACCATAAGGGTGTTATTCCAATAATTGAAAAGGAATTTGTGAATTCTAAAATGTATTCAGACGATAGAATGTTTTATGTATTACGTTTGAAATCCGATCCTGAAATTACTGGGAGTGAGTTTATAGAAGAACTAAAAAGCGAAGGAAGAACAGTTATCGAACATTTCATTGATGATATTTATGATATTGGAGGTGAAATCTTTCGTTGGCAATTTGCAGTAGCTGTTATAGGTTCTGTGATGAATATTAATCCCTTTAATGAGCCAGATGTGCAACTTTCAAAAAATAGAGCTGAAAGAAATTTGATAGCTGAAGACCACTGGGACCCAAAGCAAGGAAATTTATCTACTTTGGAACTTTTCGAATCAATTAAAAATAATGATTATGTTGCACTAACTGCTTACATGCAACCTTCAAAAGAACTTGAATATATTATTGACCAGTTTAGGTATGGAATTAAGGAAAAATTTAAATTACCTAGTTCATTTGGATATGGGCCGCGTATTCTTCATTCTACTGGTCAACTTCACAAAGCAGGCCCGGATAATGTGATATCTATAATTATTATCCCATCAAATTTTGAAAATAATGACTTAAAAGTTGTTGGAGAAGAATATACTTTTGCTGAGGTTGCACGTAGTCAGGCATATGCTGATGCTGAAGTTCTTTGGGAACGGGGAAGAAGGGTTTCAATTATTGAAGTTCCTGGAGAAAGTGAAGAAATTTTACTAGAATTACAAGATATTTTGCGAAGTATTTTAATGATTAAAGAAGAATCTTCCAAGTAATCAGAATTTTTTGTGGAAATGGATATTAAACATAAAATACATGTTGGTAATACTGAAGAGATTCTTTCTTCAATGGTATGTAACTGGTTATTGGCTCAGAATATCCGTTTGAATGAAAAAGATAAAAGCAATAACTTTTTCTCTGTAGCACTAAGTGGTGGGGATACACCTGTTCCAATTTACAAAAAATTATGTGATTATTCTGAGAATGAAGATATGAAATGGTCTAATTGGCATATCTGGTGGAATGGTGAGAAGGTTGGTTTACATAATAATGAGAACAGTAATTATAAGAAAGCATTAGATTATTTTTTACAAGATGTTCCAATTCCATATTCACAGATACATCCTGTTCCTTTTAAACAGAGTCCTCAAGATTCTGCACGTATATATCAAGAAGATATTGTTGAAATGTTCTCTCCAGACCCTCCATCTTTTGATGTAATATTACTGACAATGGGTAGCGATGGTCATATCGCTTCTTTGTTTCCTGGTTCTGAAGGAATGAGAGACGATGAATCTTTGATACTAGCAAATTGGATATCAAAACTGAATGAATATCGAATAACCTTTTCTTTAAAACTTATTAGAAAAGCTAAGGAGGTAGCGATTCTAGTTACTGACCACAATGGAGCTCGACTTATTGAACAAATTGTTACTCGTGGTTATAAAAATGAAAAGATACCAGCAAGCATTATTTACGGAAGTGATTTTTCAGTAAATTGGTTTATTACTGCTGAAGTTGCCGGAATGGCTAGATTACTTGAACCTAGTTCTGTATTTCAGAGATTGAGACGAAGATAAATCATTGATCACTAGAACTCGATGAGGCATCGTTAAGATTAAAAATCTCTGAGATCAATTTGAAAGATGTTTTTCTATGATCGAAATAATAGCAATTAGTTACAATGCTTATTTCATTTGTTTGATAACGATCTGAGGCTTCAAGAATTTCAGATTTAACGTGTTTTGGTTCACCTTGAATTATATGTTTTCCTGTTTGTTCGAGATGATATGCTTCCTGAAGACTGAATTTGATTTTTGATGCCTCTTCTGGTTTTATCATCGGTCCCCTGATTCCCCGTAATCTATTTATTCTAGCAATATCCCTACTTGAAGCTATAAATTCTGCTTCTTTTTGTGTTTCAGCACATATTACTTGCAAAGCAACATTTATTTTTGGTTCAGGGCAATAATTTGAAGGTTGGAATTGTTGGCGATATAAATCAACAATCATTGGACCGTGTTCAGATGAAGTTCCAAAGAAATCTGCAAATGAAAATGGCAAGCCTAATACTGCTGCAAGACGAGCACTAAAATCACTTGAGCCCAAAAGCCATATATTCGGAATTGAATCAGGTGAGGGTCCAGGTTGAGCTTTTATATTTGAAAAATAATGATCTTGATGAAGCGTTCCAGATAGAAATCCAACTAAATCTGCTACTTGTTGTGGGAATTGATTTATATCCATTTGCGGACGAGGATGTGCTAGTGCTGCAGCTGTCTGCTGATCACTTCCAGGTGCCCGACCTATACCTAATTCAATTCTATCTGGATAAAAGGAATTAAGAATTCTAAAGGTTTCTGCAACTTTTAATGCAGAATAATGAGACAGCATAACTCCACCGCTTCCAATTGATATATTTTTTGTTTTGGAAGCTATTTGACCTATAAGAATTTCTGGAGCGGTTCCTGCGTATCCATCTGAATTATGATGTTCAGCAACCCAGTATCGTTTGTACCCCCAATTTTCCGCCAATACAGCTAATTCGACTGTTTCTCGTAGTGCATCTTCAACTGAACCTTCTTCACGGACAGGAGATTGATCCACAATTCCAAAATTAAAAGAATCCAATTTTTCCTCACTTGTGAATAATATTAAGTTATATCCGGGTGAAATTCTGAACCTATATGTCCTTCAGATACTAATTCTTCATACTCTTTATCAGATATGCCTAAAATAGTTTTATAAACATACTCATTATCTTGGCCTAACATGACAGGTCCTCTTCTAACATTGGTTGGAGTATTTGAAAGCACAAAAGGTGATCGGCCATACTTATATGTTCCAGTATCTTCAGTGAATGCTTCCTGATAGAAATTCCTGGAGGCTAAGTGGGGATCTTCACTCGAATCTTTTGCATCAAGAACTGCACCAGCTGGGACACCATGTTTTTGTAATAATTCCATTGCTGATTTGTGATCTTGTTTGGTGGTCCAGTCTGTTATTAAGGAATCAATAAGATCATGGTTTGAAACACGTTTATCATGTGTTGAGAACTCTGGTTTATTTGCCCAGTCAGGATTTCCAATTAATTCAATAAAAATTTTCCATTGATTTTCATTCCAAATGGTAATTACTATCCATCGATCATTACCTTTACATTGATAGCAGCCTTGTAATGCTCTTGGGTGACGATTACCTAATGAACTTGGAGAAATACCGCTAAAAGTATATTCCATAAATGCCTCGGACATATATCCAAAAGTCGCTTGTGCGGAAGGAAGTTCTATTAACTGACCTTGACCTGTACGCTTTCTATGGATTAAAGCCATAATAGTTGCTACTGCTGCGTGTGTTCCTGCAGATGCATCCACGACAAATTCACCTGAGTTTGCTGAAGGATCCATATCAGTGTAACCTCTCATCAATCCATGCCCTAAAGCGTCGGCCATATGGATTCCTAACGATCTGAATTTACTGTATTCACCGCTATCTCCATAGGCAGGCATACGAACCATAATAATGTCATTTTTTACTGAACTAAGGGATTCGTAATTAATATTAAGTTTGTCCATTGTTTCTCTGACATTATTGTCAATAAATACGTCGGATACTTTTAGCAATTCATCAAATATTTCCCTGCCTCTTTTTACTCGCAAGTCTACCGTCATGCTTAATTTATTTCTTCCATGCGAGTTAAATATTGGACTTCGATTCCATGGATGATTGCCAACTAATTTATCTGGAAACCCCCCGGCAAATCCAGGCATATTGTCTATCATTGCTTGTGGAGGACGTGCCATTGTGCCTCTAGTTATTGGCATCATTACCTGAGTGGATTCGACTCTGATTACTTCTGCTCCGAGATCAGCAAGCAGTGTAGCACCATACGGGCCTGCCCATACCACTGTCATGTCCAAAATACGGATCCCTTTAAGCGGTAAGTTTTCCATTAATTCCCTCTTTAAATAGATGTGTTCTTAAGTAATAGCATTTAATTTATTACATAAATTCAGAAAATATTTCAGCATTATGTTCTCCCAGATTAGGGGAACTTCGTTTTATTTCCCATGGAGTTTCATGCATTATCCATGGTTTTCCAGGAGCAATGAAAGATCCGGCTATAGGGTGGATGTATTCTTGGAAAAATTCTTTTTCCCGGAAATAAGGATCATTTGCTACATCTTCCATAGAATTTAATGGTGCTGAAAGAACTCCATTTTCCTGTGCTAATTTCCATAGTTCTAGTTTTGTTTTTTCCATAACGAATGGGTAAAAATACGATTCAAATTCTTCTTTAAGAGCAGGGTCAGATTGAGAAAGGGGGTTTTTCCATTTTGGATCCATTAATTCTGGAGGATTTCCCATCATTTTAATGATATTCCCAATGCGTGTCGGTCCACCACTCAATTCAAAGTATCCGTCCAAACATGGATAAACACCACTAGGGTAAGTTGCTGATCCACCTAAAGATTGTCTTTCATTAATTATTCCACTGTAATGATATGCAAGTACTGTTGCTTGACGTCTATCTTGAGTGCCAGTTTGAGTTTCCATAAGTGAAATATCGACATGCTGTCCTGAAGAATCATTTATTGTTCCGAAAAATGCTCCTAATGCACCTACTGCTGCAGCTGTTCCTCCTTGAAACAGTACTATATTCGGTCCTAATTTTACTGGCTCTCTATCAATAATTCCTGTAGAGTACATTTCTCCACCCATCGCATAAATAATTGCATCTGAAGCTTTGTAATCTTTATAGGGGCCAGTTTGACCAAAATTAGTTATAGAAACATATATTATTTCTGGTTTAATTTTTTTAATTGAGTTATAGTCCAATCCCCATTTCTCAATCGTTCCAGGTCGAAAATTTTCTACAAGGATGTCAGTTGTTTCTAATATTTTAAGAATAAGTTCCTTAGAAATGGGATCGTTTAAATCCAATGTTATTCCACGCTTATTAGTATTGAGGTACATAAAAAGACCGCTTTTGTCCAGATTCTTTTGTTGTCCCGGAAACGGACCAATCGATCGAGATATATCGCCTGTTATTGGCTTTTCAATTTTTATTACATCGGCACCGAAATCAGCTAAAAGTTTAGTGCAATAAGGCCCACTAATATGGTTTGTGAAATCTAAAACTCGTATCCCTGACAATGATTGCTTATTCATATATGTCTCTACTTTAAATAAACGGTTGAATATGTATTGATGAAATATTATAGTACCACCTATACAAAAAAAGACTAGGTGTCAAAAGGTGGGGGTTTTATATATGAGTATTCTATTTGGTTCAGGAATGACCGGTGGAATTGAAAATACTGCTAGGGAAGCAAAATTTATTGAGGATTTGGGATATTATAATCTTAGCACTGGTGAACATGTAAGGGGTGCAGGCAACAGAGGGAGCATGAGTATGCCTGTACTTGGTGTTGCAGCTGGTGCTACAGAAAAAATCCGTTTATTGAGTGGAATCCTCTATCTTCCACTTTACCATCCTGTCATGGCATCAAAATTAGCTACTACTCTTGATATTGCTTCTCATGGAAGACTCGACCTGGGTATAGGTGTCGGAGGAGAACATCCTACCGACTTTACTTCTCTTGAGATTCCTATTGAAAGAAGAGGACTACGATCAAATGAAAGTCTTGAGATTTTACGAAAGTTATGGACTGAAGAAAATGTTAGTTATCAAGGCGAAATTTTTAATCTTGATGATGTAACTTTGTTACCTAAACCTACTCAAACTCCCACAATTCCAATTTGGGTTGCAGGTCGGCAAAATGTTGCTATGAGAAGAGCAGTTAATTATGGGGACGGCTGGTTTCCGTATTTTTACAGTCCAGAACGATACAAAATTAGTTTTGATTATATTGTTAACTATGCTAATGAAACTGGACGCAATCTTGATGGATTTAAATGGGCTCACTATACCTTCATAAGTTTATACGAAACTCGTGAAAAATCTGCTGAGATGGCTGCAAAACGTGTTGGGGGATCTTTCAGAACCGGTGGGAATCTTGCAGAAATAATCGGAAAATATACAGTCCTCGGTCCAGTAGAAAGTGCTATTGAACGCATTCAGGAATATATTGATGCTGGTGCTAATCACTTTATGTTTAATTGGATGTGTGATCCAGCCGATGCCCATGACCAAATGAAATTAGCAGCAGAAAAAATTCTTCCGCATTTTAATTAGATAGTTATAATAGCGTTATTAGAGAAGGAGATTTAGATGAGTTATAAAGATTTTTCATTCGAAGTAGATGGATCAGTGGGTGTCATGACCCTCAATCGACCAGAGAAATTAAATGCATTAAGCCCAGGAATTAACCATGGATTGTTTAGTGTAACGAAGGAGATGGAAGAAAATACTGAAATAAGAGCTCTTGTGCTTCGGGGTGAAGGTCGTGCATTTTGTGCAGGTGGAGATGTTAGCGGGTTTCCTGTCGGTGAAGAAAATCGTGAAAAGCGGGAAGAAGGAGCTAAAAATAGAAAGCCAGCCAGTGAGAGTAGTACTCCCTTAGCTTTACGGAATTGCCCAAAACTTATTGTTGGTGCACTTCATGGATTTGCTGTTGGTGGAGGTCTTTCTCTTGCATTAGCTACAGATATTCGGATCGCAGCTGAAGGAACAAAGCTTGCTCCAATTCAAGTTAGAAGAGGAATTCTTCCTGATATGGGACTTACTCATCTCCTTTCTCGTGTTGTGGGAGCTCAAAAAGCTTTTGAGATTATTGTGCGAACTGCAAATGGTGGTTTTGTTGAGGCTGAGGAAGCTTTAGACCTAGGATTGGTTTCAAAAGTTGTTCCTTTGAATAGACTTAATGATGAAACTATGGAACTTGCACATTCAATCGCTTCAGGACCTTCATTAGCATATAAGTTTGCAAAGATAGGTATTTACAGTGCACTTGAAAATGACCTTGAATACTCTGCTAATTTTGAAGGACCAATGATTTCTCAATGCTTTGCTTCGAAAGATTGTGAAGAAAGCTCTAAAGCATTTTTAGAAAAACGTACTCCTGTTTTTATTGGTAGATAATATATCTATCGTAAAAAATTCAAGGAAAATATAATTGCCTGAAAAAAATGAACATATTCGTTTGGATTCTGTATCCAAGTCTTTTGGTAACTTGAGTGCAGTATCTGATTTATCTTTTTCAATAAAAGCCGGAGAGGTTGTTGGCTTTCTTGGCCCTAATGGAGCGGGAAAAACAACAACCATGAGGCTCATAACCGGATACTATACTCCAGACTCAGGCATGATCAACGTTAATGGTTTGGAAACACAAAAAAACGAACAAAAAACCAAACTTTCTATTGGGTTTCTACCTGAAAATAATCCTCTTTATGGTGACATGCTAGTTTGTGAATACCTTAACTTTATCGCTGATTTACGTGGTGTGCCTAAAAGTAACCGTAAAGATCTACTGGATAGCGCTATTGAAAGTGCGGGTATTCAGGCAATTTATTACAGAACTATTCATGAATTATCTAAAGGAAATAAACAACGAGTTGGGATGGCTCAGGCAATTTTACATCAACCTGAAATTCTTATTATGGATGAACCTACTGAAGGATTGGATCCTAATCAAAGAGTGTTGATTCGTGATCTAATTCGTTCACTTGGCAAGGACAGGACTGTTTTATTAAGTACTCATGTGCTAAGTGAAGTTGAGTCAACGTGTGATCGGGTTCTTCTTATTAATCATGGTAAACTCATAACAGATAGTACGGTGGACAATTTATTGAAAGATGCTGAAGGAATGCGTTCAATATCTATTGAAGTTAAAGGTGACGATGTAATGAAAAGTCTTCGTGCTATTCAAGGTGTAATTTCTGTCCGCTATGAGGGTGAACGAGGTGGAAATTATCATTATGTTGTAAATTGTAAGGATAGGGACATCCGTACTGACATCTTTCATTTGGCGGTAACAAATAATTGGACACTAAGTGAACTTCATGAAGAACGTGCTACCCTAGAAAATGTTTTTCAAGAACTTACTATTGTAAGAAACTAACTATACGCTGGGAATTAATGTATTCACTATTAACACTTATAAAGAAAGATCTTAAAGCGTATCTGGATCAACCAACTGGATTTATACTTCTTATAATTTTTGTTGCGAGTATTTCCTACATTTTTTTTACGGCAATTGCATTAACCAATGAAGCATCATTAAGACCATTATTCAATGTTCTTCCTTGGCTTCTAGCAGTGTTTATTCCTGCAGTAACAATGCGTCTTTTTTCAGAAGAGGAAAGAGATGGGACACTAGAGATTCTGTTTACTCAACCTATTCCTGGATTGAATGTTATTTTAGGGAAGTTTTTCTCAGGGGTATTATTTGTATGTATCGGTTTGTTGTTTACAATTTTTATACCAATTCTACTTGCAACTGCAGCAAATCTAGATATTGGCGCCTTAATTGCACAATATCTAGGCTCAATTTTTTTAATAGCGTCTTTGGTTTCTATAGGAATATTTACGAGTAGTTCGACACAAAACCAAGTAATGGCATTTATGTTTGGTTTGGTCTTAAGTGGCATTCTTATGTCTTTGGGTCTTGATTTAATTCTTGGATCATTGCCTTCTCCGATCGCATTAATTCTCAAAGGACTTAGTCCACTTTCACATTTTTCAAATATTGCAAGAGGTGTGTTAACCATTCAGGATGTATTATATTTCGGTGCAATAACTTCAACATTTTTAAGTGCAACTTATTTCTCTGTTCGAAGAAAAAGTCTTAGTCATATGTCGGCACTATATTCGAATTTACAGATTGGCATAGTTGCTCTTGTAGTGTTGAGCTTATTGGTAGGATGGTTTGGTTCGGTGATAGGAGGAAGATTAGATTTAACAAGTAATCGCCAATATACCTTAAGCGATTCAACGAGAGAAATACTTAGGAACTTAGATGATATTGTTACAATAAAATTGTTTGCTTCTGGAAATTTACCTGTCCAAGTTTCTCTTACACAAAGAGATATCGACGACTTCTTAGGCGATCTGGAATCTTCCTCATCAAATGTACGTGTATTCAGAATAAATCCTGATGATGATGAACAATTGACTGCATGGGCTGAACTATCAAATGTTCGATCAGTGGAATTCAACGTTTTAGGACAAGATGAACTTCAGTTAAAACGTGGTTATTTTGGATTGGCGATAACATATCTAGATAGACAAACCTCCATACCATTTATTGATTCATCTGAAACAATTGAATATCAGGTTGCAAGTAGTATTAACAAAATCGTAAATTCTGAAAAAAAAGTTATTGGATTTTTGAGTGGCCATAATGAAAAAGATGCAGATATGGGGTATACGTATTTTATTAATCAACTTAAACAACAATACGATGTCGCTAAAATAATTCCTGAAGT
>CEUZ01059005.1_pt1 | contig 38599 bp, 64 predicted proteins | sample 361511 | NCBI WGS metagenome assembly CEUZ01 (sample SAMEA2622822, study PRJEB7988) | marine metagenome | biome: marine biome (ENVO:00000447); feature: surface water layer (ENVO:00002042); material: "saline water (ENVO:00002010), including plankton (ENVO:xxxxxxxx)" | depth 5 m | reverse complement strand
TGTAAATGTGCTTGTAAGTGCAAGTGTAAATGTAAGTGTAAATGTGCTTGTGCTTGTTGGAGTGATTCAAGACTTAAAAATAATATAGAAGGTATGGAAGATGATCAAAGTCTTGAAAAAATAAAACAAATTCAAGCTATTATGTTTAAATATAATGAAAAAGGTTTAGAATTTTATGAGGATGGATTAGTTCAAGCTCCAGCAGAAGGAGAAGATAATCCAGATGCACCATTAACAGAAGTTGCTAATGAAAATACAGTACAACAATTAGGATTTATGGCAGAAGAAATTGAACAAGTATTTCCTGAAATTGTTGATATGGTAGAATTAGAAAATCAAGAGTACAGAGCAGTTACATATGTACAAATGATTCCTGTTTTGTTGGAAGCAATTAAACAATTAAATAAAAAGGTGGAAGATTTAGAAGACAAGGAGTGATATTATGAATATTATGACACTTAACAATTATGGTGTTAGAAAACCAAATCTTGTAATTTATGAAGGATGTTTTGATGTAAAGCAATGTGATGAATTACAAGAGTTGCAAAAAGGCAGAGATATAATCAAAGCTGAAAATGATGAAATAGTTCTTTCTAATTATAGACATACAAAAGATTTATATTCTTATGATAAATGTTTTCTTGATGAGACGATACATGAAAAACAAGAAGGAGATAATCAACCAAAAGATATTGTTTCTAAACTTCCAGAAAATTTAGAAGAACATTTAATGCAATATGTTTTTGATGCAAATGTAAAACAATTTGGTTATGAAATTTGGGGTATGGAATCAGACCCAATTATATTGACTTTTAAAGAAAATGATTACTATGATTTTCATGAAGATATTTTATGGTATGATAATGAACCGAATGATAGAAAATTAAAAGGTTATGTTTTTCTGTCAGATAACACTATTTGTAAAGGTGGAGATTTAGTTTTTGATAAACATGCTGAATTATCATCACCATTGGGTGCTTATAATGTAAGAGGAAATTTAATTTTATTTCCATCTTTTTTAAGTTACGCTTTTACTAAAGTAAAACAAGGATTTTTCCAAGTTCTTACTTTTGATATTATTGGACCAAATTTGAAGTGAGGTATTATGTTATATGATCATATAGTTTTTCCTGGAGCAATTGATGAAATTATTGATGAATCACAAATGGTTCTTGAGGATTTAAAATCAAAGGGTTCATCATCTTCAGGTGTAGGTAAAAATGTTGATGTTAGTTGGTACGGCGGTGGTTATGTTAGTAATATTGAAGATAATGTTTTTTATTATTTTAAAAGAGCGAATCTTATAAATTTTGGTTATAGTATTGATTATACTGAAGCATGTAGATGGGAACAATATAAACAAGGTGGAAGTTATTCCTTGAGAAAAGAATTGAATCATTTTTATCAAAATCATATTGATAGAAAATTGGTTGCAGTAGTAAATATGAATGATTCTTTTGATCCAAAAAAGGATGGTGGTGGAATTATTCTATATGAATCTGATAGAAAAAGAACACCAGTTGATGATATTTTTTATAAAAAAAGAGGATCTATAGTGGTCTTTAATGTTTTTACAGGATATGAAATAGAAGAAGTTAAATGTGAAAATTTACAATACTTATTTTGTTTTTGTGTAGGAGATAAATGGCGTTAAATCATATAGCAATATTAGGAAACAGTTTAGAGTCTAGATTAATGGCTCTTTGTGTTAAGTTAGCTGAACCTGATATGGAAGTTAAAATATATACAAATGGTCAAGACTATTCAATGAACATTCTTAGACCTGTAGGAAATTCTTTATGTGCACAAGGACTTAAATTTTTACATGATTATTGTGGAATTAATAAAGAAACTTTTTGGACAAGAACTAATTCTACTCTTGCGATGGGAGAAGCATTTCAACATAATAAACAGGATGGTTCTACAGAAAATGTATATTTACCATTACTAGGATCACATTTTCCAAATAGATTAGTTCATTATCAATGCGCAATAAAAAATTTTCATCCAGATCTAGAGGAGAATGAACAATTTAGATTATTCTTAGAATATATTTTAATGAAATATCCAAATTCTAAAAATGCTATTACTGATACTTTAACTTGGTTTGCACCAGACAAGTATCATGCGGATAAACATTTAGAACACTTTTTTAATTTGGAAAATGCTATAATAGCTTCTGCTCCTGATGCAGATGATTTTCAAGTTGCGGAGGGAATGCCTGTTTGTTATGATTTTGATAGTATTAAATCTTTAATGGATGAAAAAATTACATCACTAAACATTCCAATAATTACTGATACAATTCAAAGTATAACCGTTGAGCAATCAACTTCTCCTTATCTTGGTGCAGGAATGGTTTATGATCCAAATCTTGATGAATATGTTTCACGAGATCAAATTAATGTTTTGAAAAATGAATATGATTCTTCTTTAAATACTTTGGGAAATGTTTTTGGAGAAGATGTTTATGGTGAAGGTGGATTGGAATATCATGCAACAAATTTATTAGGAAAAGATTACAAAAATATTACAAAAATAACAATTGGCGGAACAGAATTTGATGTAGATTTTGTGGTTGATTGTGGTTGTACACATTCTCAAGTTGAAGATTTTATAGAAACTGATGGACCAAAAACTTCTATAAATGAAACATTTCCTTGGACACAATATAAAGAATATGAATCTTCAAGACATCATATGCAATGTCATACTTTGTTTTATACAGACGGAATACCAAATGGTGCAAGATGTCACGAGGTTTATAGAAATAAAACAATTCATAAAGAATTTCAATTAGTTGACGCACCTGTTGATGGTGTTACAGGACTTCATGCTAGTAAATACTTGGCTGGAGCAAAAGGAGACATTACAACAGTTTCTTTAAGTGGAAGAAATGTTCAAGACAACCATCTTATAAATGATAAATTTAATTCTAATTATGTTAAATTTGATTTAAAACGTCAAGCGTTGAATCCAGCAATGAATGAGGATTCTGTTAATTTGTTTAGATATGCGTATATGGTACAAAAGAAAATATCTAATATTAATAAAGACCCAAGAAATCTACCAATATATTTGGGTTCAATACAATCTGTTTGGTATGCTAATAGAAACGCATTTAAAAGAATGGCTTATTATGTTTGGGATAATAATACCATTGGCCCAGGATGGGAGTGGGCTAATAGTGTTCCGACATTTTTTCAAAACTTATTTGATTCTTGGAATGGTGGATTACCAAGATTACCAGGTATTGTAGATTATGCTGGGCAATCATTTTCATCTACATTCATTACGAAAGATTATATCAATGAAGGAAGAATGCCTGGGTTGTCAGGTTATGGTGGATATATGGATAGAGAATGGGCATATGTTGCAGAAGCTAGGGGTAAAGTAACACAAGATTTTTCTTCTAAATTTACTGGTGAACATGCTGACATTTTTGAGGATCTTAGGTTAATATCTATTTTACTTAAATATAAGTTTTATGAATTTGGATCATTAACATTTGAAGAATTCAGATCTAGACATTTAGTTGGTGATGATTCTTTAAATCCTATTACTGGTAATCATATTGTTTTAGAGGATGGAACAGGAAAATTATTAACAAAGCATAGGTATATTCAAATGAAAGAATATGCAACTTCAGAAGATAGTTCTATATGAGAATATTTAAACAATTTGTACCTGAAGACTCAACCATTTATTTAAGAACTACATTTGAAGAGATTCATGCAAGATATTATGCTCATTTATGTGTATCAAAAAAACGTCCTGATACAATGAAGTCAGAATATATGTGGACTCTAAGACAAAGAGATGCGCGGGATGGATCATTTCAAATTGATGATTATTCAAACATAAGAAGCGTTCTCATAGCAATGAATGAAAAATTTAGATCATTAGGATATGAAAAAGAAGATTATCCAATTAAAGATATAAGATTTAAAAGATATACAGATAGAGAATCAAGCCTAGCTTCTGATGGTTATCAGTTTAATAAATCTAAATATTCAATTCCAGTTAACATTATGAATGACGGACTTACAAGTAATTTAAAACAAGAAATTAATGATGGAAAAGTTTCAAAAAATATTATAGTTTATTTGTCTAGAATAAATACTGGCAGATGGAAACAAAAACCATCAAAAAGAACCAAAACATGGTTATATTCTAATGATTGTGTTGCGACTGTGTGGGTAAAACCAACAACTATCTATGTTAAAAAAAGTAATAGTGATGAATCTGTGAAAAGTATTCAAGTTAGAAGGGGCGATTTAACAATAGCAGATCATGAAGAAGTATTTCTTGGTGATATAGTTGGTGACTTTGCTGAAGCATTTCATGTTATATACAAAGATTCACCCCTCAATCCACTTGAGAAGGGTGGATATAATTTTGTTTATACACAACAAGAAGTAGTTGATTCACAAAATAAAATGGATGGAATGGTTTGGGAACCTACGGAAACTCCCTTTTCTGATATGGAAGGATAAAATGTTTGTTGAAAATATTATTGTAGTTGGTGGTGGAACTTCTGGGTGGATGACAGCATATTGGATGAAAAAGTTATTACCCGGTTTAAAAATTAAAGTTATTGCAAGTCCTGAAATTGACATTTTAGGTGCGGGTGAAGGTGGATTGCCAGTATTTTTAGGATGGTTTAAACAATGTGAAGTTGATCTAAAAGAATTCTTTCAAAAAACTGGAGCAACAGTTAAATTGGGTATTGATTATAGAGATTGGTACGCCAAAGGTGAAAATTTTCTTCATCCATTTACAGGTGATTTAATTACTGTTGGTGGAGTAGAACATCCATCAAAAGAAGAAGATCCTGGAGAGGAAGAAGAAGATCCAGATATGGATGTAGAACATGAATTTGAAGAAAATCCTGAATTAGAAGTAGAAAACGCAAATAAACAAATCAGACGGGCCTATATAAATGGAATTTATGCGAGTCCAGAATTAAATTATTTAGAATGGACAAGTCCTTTCATGGAAGATGGTATTCCAAATCACTCATTAGAAAAGTTAATGGAAATATTATCTGATAATCAAATGAGCGGTGTAAGCTTACATTTTGACGCAGTTAAAGTTGGAGAATTTTTTAAAGAAAAATGTTTAGATCTGGGTGTTGAATATTTTAGTGAAACAGTTTTAGACATTGAAACCGATGGGGAAGGTTCTGTTACAGAAGTTATTACAAAAGATAGAAAGTTTGAATGTGATCTTATTTTTGATTGTTCAGGACAAAGAAGATTAATTTCAAGTAAATTTGATGATGATAATGATTGGTGGCCTTTTGGTTTTTTAACTGTAAATAGTGCATTACCTTTTGTTTTAGAAAATCCTGAAGGTGCGGATCTTGATATGTGGACAACTGCACAAGCAATGGATTTTGGTTGGATGTGGAAAATACCATTGCAACATAGACAAGGTTGTGGTTATGTTTTTGATGACAGATTTATTGATTTTGATCTTGCTCAACAAGAAGTAGAAACATTTTTAAGAAGAAAAATTAATCCACTGAAAAAGATAAGTTTTCAAGCGGGTTACTTGGAAAAACCTTGGGCAAAAAATTGTATTAGTATAGGAATGTCACAAAGTTTTGTTGAACCTTTAGAAGCTACGGCTTTGGGTTCAGTTTGTGTTCAACATTTTATGTTAAGAGATTTAATTCAAGGATTGGTATCTAAATTTGAAGAAAAACCAGTTTCAAAATTTGATGGATGGGAAGAAATTAATTGGGATGAGGGTGATTATAAAATTGCACAATTAGAATATAATGCTTTATGTGGAAATATCATTAGAGAAATTGCTGATTTTGTCCATGGTCATTATTATTCACCAAGAAAAGATACTGAATTTTGGGATAGTAGAAAAGAACTATTTAGCATGGGAGATGAAGATTACTCTGGATCAGGAGAATCTATGTCTCATAAAATGAAAATGTGGAAAACTCATCCTGTTTATTATGAACCAGAAACACAAGCACAGAAGATATATAATGAATTTAATTTACTATGTGTATTTGATGGGTTACATATATATGATAGAGAAGAAAGAAAACTTTTGTTAGAAAACCATCCGTTCATGCAGAAATGGATGACACCACAAAATCTTGAAGATTTTAAACAATATTTTTCTAACATGAAAACTTCTTTAAATGAAGACAGATTAACCCAATTAGAATACTTAAAAAAATATGAGTTGCTTGCTAAAACCTAGAAAAATAAAAAAATTTAAAATAAAAAAAGTAAACAATCCTAAAGTAAAAGCTGAGCGTCAATATAAAGAGTTAAGTATTGACAGATGCAAAAAAATTACTTGTGTGAGGGCATATTCTTTTGATAGAAGAATAAGTTACAAATTAACTTATGGCGATATGTTTATGACACACGAAATAAAAGGGATGGAATAATGTCAGTAGATAAAGATTTAACTTATACATTGATCTGTGATGATGGGGCAAAGTTTTATTATAAACCTCATGTAAGTTCTTTAAAAGATGAAGAAGGAAAAGACTTGTATAGTATGAATCCAGTTGCCATTAGGAAAGTTAATAAATGGTATATGGAATCCCCTGGAGAAGGTTGTGGCGGTGTTGAGGTTAATCCTATTCATCCACTTTTTAATCCTGGAAAAAAGACAAGAGCACCAGGAAGACTTAAAATCCAATTAGGATTAAAATGTAATTATTCATGCGAGTATTGTTCTCAAGCGTCATTTGTTCCAGACGCAACAGTAACAGATAGTGATGATTTAGAAGAATTTATGCAAAGGTTGGATGATAGATTAGATCTAGCAGGATGTGGTACTGTAGAATTGTGGGGTGGTGAACCATTATTATATTGGAAAAAAATTAAAGCATTGGTTCCTTTTTTAAAAGGGAGGGTCGCAGAAGATTGTGAATTTACTATTGTTACAAATGGCAGTTTAATAAATCAAGAAAAGATTGATTTTTTTAAAGAACATAAAATAGATATAACTATGAGTCATGATGGACCTGGATATCATTTGAGAGGTCCTGATCCATTAGACAATCCTAGAAAATTTAGATTTATTCAACAGATGGTAGATTTAAATGATCAAGAAGAACTTGGGTTTTCTTTTAGTATGGTTTGGACAAAAGAAAACACAAAAGATTTTGATCATACTGTAAATTGGTTTGCCGATAAATTTAAAGATAAAAATGTTCCAGTGAGTGCAGAAGGTATTGTGGAAGCATATGATATAGACACTGCTATGAATGAAAAAACTGGAAAGTTTGATTATTCTGGTTTAGAAGATTTAGAAGAAAGATTCTTTAAAGGTTTAACTGAAGGTAATAGACCATTGATGAAAGTATTCACTTCTGTTGATAAAATAAATGAGTTTTATGGTACTCTTATACATAAAAAAGATAGCGATTATGTTGGTCAAAAATGTGGTATGGATCAGGATGATGATTTGGCAGTTGATTTAAAAGGAAATGTTTTAACTTGTCAAAATGTTGGATTGGAGAAAAAACATCTATCAGGCCATATGGATAAAATGGAAGAAGTTAGGACAAAATCAAGTCAACATTGGACTTGGAGAAAAGAATGTAGAAGTTGTCCAGTTGTTCAATTGTGTCAAGGTTCTTGTATGTTTTTAAAAGGAAAAGAATTTGCACAAACTTGTTGGAATGAATACGCATATAACATGGCACATTTAAGAGCAGCAATTAAATTCATAACTGGTAAAACAATTGTTGATATAGAAGGAAAACAAGAACGACCTGAATTATAGGAATATTATGTATAATAGAAATGATATGTCTAATGGTGATGATTATGATGCAGTAAAATCAGATGGTGGAGCTATGCATGGTCCATTTTTTGGTTCTGATATGGACTATCATATAATCAATTATAAAAAATCCCCATATGTAATTTATGATAACTTTTTTCATTCAACATTATGTGATAAATTACTCAATATCACAGAACAATTCCCATACAAAAAATATAATGATGGAAAATCTAGATTTGAATACATAAGTTTAAATGAAAATTTAGAAAGAAAAGATTTAAGATGGATTAAAAGACCATTAACAGAATTAGTAGAGGATGCTAACAATACTAATTTTATGGTTGATATTAATTCAGTAGAATTTTTTAACCTATTTAAATTTGAAATAGGAGATCATAGAGGGTGGCGTCATGATTGTGATTGGTTTTTTAACGGATTAGCTTTTGATAAAAAACTTACAGTAATAATAGAATTAAATGAGCCAGATGATTATGAAGGTGGAGAATATGGTGAATATATGAGTACAATTCCATTCCCCAAACAACACTTAAATAGAGGTAGTGTTTTAATTATACCTGCATATTACTATTATAACATAGATGATATTTTAGCAGGTACTAGAAAAATGTTAATTGCTAATGTGATAGGTCCAAAATTTAGATGATTACAAGTCCAAACCAAATAAACACGCATAGACATACCTCATTAGAGGAACATAATTATAATGAAATGTCTGATGCAAGAAAACCTTATTTTTTTAAAAGACAAATATTTTCAGATTCAGAGTGTGACTTGTTGTGGTCATATTGGAATGAGGATGAATGTTTTGTTGAAGATGATGTCACTCCTGACAGTCCATGGTACAAATATTTTAGAGAGTTGAGAAGTAGAAAACATATGTTTTTGGAGGGAAATTTTAATTCAACTCCACCAAAGAAAGGACTTCTTACAGAAATTCCTTATGATTTACTATGGTTAGAAAAAAGAATACATTATTATGTTGAACAAGCAAACAAGGAATGTTTCTATTTAGATATTAGTTTTGGATTAATGTCTAAACAATTAATGTATTATGGTGTAGGTGATTGGTTTCAACCACATGATGATACAAATCATTGGGATAATCATCATTATGATAGAAAGTTAACAATTATAATTCAATTGTCTGATGGTGAAGACTATGAAGGTGGATATACTACAGTTGGTGAACCAGGAGAATTTGAACAACCAAAACATCAAAAAGAACGTGGAAGTATTTTTATATTCCCTACATTTTTAACTCATGCAGTTAGTAAAATAACAAGTGGTGAAAGAAAGGCATTTATATGTTGGTACATTGGCCCGAAGTTCCGGTAAAATCAGATTTACATATCGTTGAAAATGGACTTGGTAAAGTTGCGTTATGGTCAAATATTATTCATGATTTAAAAAAGAAAGATCCCGAGAAAAGAATATCAATCCAATCCCCTTGGCCTGATTTGTATGATAAACATAAGGACATTTATAGTTCTATTCATGTCATGGATCAATCCGTAGATTATAAAAAATATTTTGATAAGATGATTTATCATGAACCATATAAATCTCATTATTTAAAAAAAGATATACACATGACAAAAGCATGGAGAGATATGTATGATCTACCTGATGGTGATACTTGCATTGATCTTCATGTTTCAGAACCAGATGCTTTATATTGTAATCAAATCATTTCTAATATGCAAGAAAAACCTTATGTACTTTTACAATTAAAAGGTGGAACAAATGTAGGACAAAAAGCATATTCTCCTGATCATCAAGGTTTTATGAAAGCAAGAAATTATGAAATGGATTATGAGTTGGTTACAGAATTATATAATAATTATAATAAAGATTATTTCTTTTTGATAATAAGAACAAAGAATGATCCTTATAGTCCTAGTTTAGAAAATTATCCTGAACTTGGTTTTTTAGAAGATGAGAAAATTTCAGTGTTACATGCCATAGCACAAAACTGTAAAACTTTTATATCTATAGATAGTTGTGTACAACATTTTTGTTCACAAAGGGGTAATATAAAAAAAGGTGTGGTGATGTGGGGAGCACCTACTGATCCAATAACAATTGGACATGATTGGAATGTTAACTTAATGTCTGAACATCCTTCTAAAGTTAGTGTAGAAGTGAATACAGTTATGGAAGCATTTGAATCTATCATAAAACCTAATAAAAAAATAGATGAATCAACTAAGTAATGAATATAAGAAATATCTTTTTGATTACGCTGATGAGGGAAATTATATTGAAGACTTTTTATCTGCAGAAGAAAGAATAGAATCATATAATTTAACCAGAGTTAGTGAAAAAGATATATTAGGTAGAAGATCAAGTATTCATAAAGTTTTTGATAATAGATTTAATAAAAAATTACATTTCAGAGTTATTCCTCAATTATATCCTAAAGAAAATCCTGACAATTTTAGAATTGACGGCATGTGTTTGTTAGATTTGTCAGAACCAACTAAACCACATATTGATGGTTATTATCCAGAACAAGGAAATTATTACATAATAAAAATTTGTATAACTCCAATTGCTTTTGATACAGAAGAAGAAAATGTTGAAAACATAAGAACAACATTTATAACTTTTGATCAACATTACAATGAATATGTTCGTGGTGGTATTGAAGTAGACAGAGCAATGGAAACTGACAGTCTTCCAGATAGTTGGCAGGATATGCATGGTAATAATTTACAAAATCATAATGAATCATTCATTCCAGAAGATTCCCCAAAAGAAGATTTTAGACACGTTGTATATCAATTTGATGGTGAAATGCAATATGGTTTAAACATACAAAATAAATTTGATATGAAGTTGGGTGATATGGCTACAATTAATCCTTATCAAATGCACATGACAAAAGATTATGCTCTAAGTCCAATTGATGGAAAATGGGTTTTTAGATTTAGTATTTTAAGAAAAAAATATGAATAGACCAAAACATTATTGTCCAATTCCTTTTTTTAGTATTGAATTATATGATGACCATGTGGCCAAATTGTGCTGTAATAGCGGAAGGAGATTTTATTTTGAAAAAGATTTAAAAGATTTTTGGCATGGTGACGCAATAGAGTCTGTAAGAGAAAAGATGACCAATGACGAATGGAATTCAGATTGTCAATTGTGTTATGATAGAGAAGATTTGTTTAATCATTCAAAAAGAGTTGATGAAATTAAACAGATGGGAAATAATCATTTGAAAAAACCTTTAGCAATGCCAACTCATCTGCAATTAAATTTATCAAATGTTTGTAATTTAAAATGTATCATGTGCGCACCAAAGTACTCAACAAAATGGAATGAAGATGTAGAGTCATTAGGTAAATTGAGAGAGAATTTGTATGTAGAGCCCGTAAAGAAAATATCAGAAAAAGTTTTAACAACAACTATAAGAGATTTTATAAACACAAGATCTTTTGCTGAAAAAACTATAGAAATATATGGAGGAGAACCATTTCTATCTAAAGAGTTTTGGAGAATCGTTGACAATACTCCTTATCAAAAGTTAAGAAATGTTAGATTTAAATGTAATACAAATGGCACTATCATGAATGATGCTATCATGAAGAATTTAAAAAAGTTTAAAAAGAATATAATAAATATGAGCATTGATGGGGTGGGAGAAATATTTGAATTTCAAAGATTTCCTGCAAAATGGGAAAAGGTTGAAAAAAACATGAACATATTAAAAAAATATGGTGATAAATACAGATTTAAATTTACAGTTGATTTATATTATACACTATCATCATTTAACGCAGTTGGATTGTCAGAGTTCATTGATTATTGTAAAGAAAAAGGTTGGAGATATTATATTAATGTTGCGGACAATGAACCACTTCCTGATGACGTACCTTTTTTAAACAGAAGAACAAAATCAAAAGTACAAGAATATGGCGGTAAAGGATTCACTCATCCATGTATGCTTCCCCAAGAAGTTAAAGAAAAAATATTAAATGAAATTGAAGGTAAAGTAGATAATCTTTACTGGAAAAAAATAAAGAATTCTTTTTTTGACACAAAAGGATTTAGTTTAGAAAAGTTGAACAACTTCAAAAATTATTGTGATTTGATAAAAGAAGTTAGGGGATTAGATTTTTTGGAAATGTTAAAGAGAAGGTATAATTATGAGTATACTTAATAATGATGTTTTAGTTCAAGAGACTCCAACAAAATTGACTTTGGAAAAGGTTTTAAATTATGTTATAGATAAAACAGGCATTAACATAACAAAGTATCCAACTGTAAATCAATTAAGAGAGGGTGATGTTAAATATGGTGGAGAAACAACCAAATTTAAAATGGATGTAAAAAAATTTAATAAAGATTTTAAATATTGGTTTCAAGATATTGCTGGTAAAAATGGGTTTACAAGTAACTGTAAAGTTGAATGCTCTTTAAAACAATTAACTCCCAAGAGTCACCAAGTTCATACAGATAGTGACAATTCTTTTGGTGATCATCATACAGTATTTGCTAGATTTTCTATCCCATTGTCAGTATCACCACCAACAATATATTATGATAAATGTATGTTTGATGATGAATTTTATACTAGGGTATCAAAAACTAAATTCAAAACAATTACAAAACAAGGACGTTGGGAAGAATTTGAACAAGAAGAATTTGTTGATTTGACAACACAAGAAAGAATGCCAATATCTGGTGAGGCTTATACTCAAGAAGATATGAAAAATAATAAAATTACTCACATAGGACCAGAACAAGTTTTTGGTTTGAACATATATAAAATTTGTGAATGGGAACCAGGAACAATTCAGTTTTTTCCTTGTTCCTTATTACATAGTAGTTCAGATCATATACAATGGAATGAAGAAGAATTTGTAAACAAGTATTTCTTGACAGGAGTTTTATATGACCAGAATGTTACGCGTCATTGATAAGATAAGAGTTATTGGTGCGGGTACAACAGGACTTATTTTTGCGACATATTTCAAAAAAATGCTTCCTGATATTGAAATAGATTTGTATTATGATCCTAATAAGAAACCTTTAGTTGTTGGTGAAAGCATGCAACCTTACATGAGGTTTTTCTTTGAAAAGGTATTTGATGATGAATCTTGGATGGATCAAACAAACGCAACTTATAAGTTTTATATAAAACATGATGGTTGGGCAAATGAAAATAGTTCTATGATATTTCCATTGTGTGATGATAGATTTGATGATATTGAAGAATGCGAAAGAGAGATATTTTCTGCTGATAAAAATAATGTACCAGAGTGCTCATCAAGACACGCATGGCAAATGCAATCAGTTTTACTTCAACCAATATTGATTGAAAAATGTAAAGAGTTGGGAGTAAATTTAATTGAAGAAAATTATGATTTTTCTAACACAGATATATTTGCTATAGATTGTAGAGGTTTTGATGGTTTGGGTGGAGAGGTCATTTCACCTTTAATAATAAATGATACCGCTATAGCAGGTCATGTTAATCATTTTAAAGATACAGAACAAAGATATTATACAAGAACTAATGCAACAGATAATGGATGGTTTTGGGAAATACCATTACAAAATAAAGTTGGTGTTGGTAGAGTTTACTGTTCAAAATATAATACAGAAGATGAAATAAAAAAACAATTGAATGAACAATATGGATTGGATACTTTTTTAAAAGTTCCCTTTAAAACCAAATACAAAGAAACTGTTTGTACTATGCATACTTTAAAAGTTGGTTCTGCGGCAGCTTTCATAGAACCTTTGGAAGCAACAACTTTATTATTAGTAGTTTATTCTTGTTACCTTTTTAAAGAAATGTTGAAATCTTTTTCATTCAGATTAGATGATGATTTTGTTAAACATTATAATTTAAATTTTAAACAAATGATACAAAATCATATAGTTTTTATAGAAAGTTTTTATGGTTTATCAGATAGAAATGATTCTCCGTATTGGAACGAAATAGATAAGCATAGAAAACAATTCAGAGATTCACATGAATGGCCTGAATTTTATGGTGAGTATATAAAGAAAAAAATGTACGATGGATTATCATATAACATTAAGTGATACCAAACTTAGAAACGGTGTTATGAAGTTTAAAGAAGGCACTGTTAAACTAAGCGGTAAAATATTAGACATGGGATGTGGTGACATGCCATATCATAATGATCTGGGATCTGATGATGTGGTTGGTATTGATCTTCCAGATGATTTGAGATTAAAAAGTACTTGGTCTAGATTTGAAGATAATGAATTTGATTGTGTTATTTCTTTTGGTGTTTTGCATTGGTTAGGAAATAAAAATTGGTTACAAGAATCATATAGAGTTTTAAAAGATGGTGGTCTGTTTCATCATTACTTTTGGGAAAGAAAACAAATAGAAAAACCAGAAATAAGATTGTCAATGAGTGGTATGCCAACTCCATATAAGAGATCACAACAAGAAGCGTATGATGAATTTACTAAAGTAGGATTTAAAGTTGATCAATGTATAGATGTGAATCCTAAGATAATAGGTGCTAATCCCATGTTTAGGTTTCTCAAGATAAATAGTTTGAAATCTATTTTTGAAAAACAACCTAAAATACATTTTCTCAGAATTTGGGGAACAAAATGAATAAATTTACAACAGTTGATTTAAATGAAGATCAAATTAAAAATCTAAAAAGTTTAGAAGAATATACTAAATCATTCTTTTCAAACAATGAAATTTTTAATGAATCAAATATAATTAATGTTAAAGAATTTCCTCAAGAGAGAAAGCATGTGGATGGTGGTATGTTTAAAAAATCACTAACGTATTCTGTTGGTGTTGTGGAAATGTATGAAACAATAACTAAAAATAATAATTCAATATACAGTAATTTTTACCAAGTGACAGAAGATGATGTTGATCTTTCAATATTTCAAAACTTTGTGGGTAGTTTTCATGATACAATTAAAAATCATGGTAATGAATTAAATCTTGATGAAGAAAATGTTGGAATAACTTTACAACTTTGTGAATATCCTTTAGCACCAAATACAATGGTTACTAATCTGGATGTTGAAAATGCTGCATTCTCTTTTACTGTTTCAACTGATTGTAAAATATATTTTGAACCTCATGATGAATTTATGCTAAGTAATAGTGGATTGTTGGTTACAGGCAACCATCCTTATTTCATGTTAAATTATAGAGACAAAACTTTATATGTTTTTTCAATTTTCATTATACATGATGAAGAAGTTGATATTGAACCAGAACCAGAACCAGAAAAAAGAAATGTTAAATTAGAATATAGACCACCTTGGGGTAGACCAAAAGAAAATGAAGAATTGACAGACCCCGCACAACAAACTTCTAAAACTAAAATGAATAAAGTTAAAATGGTTCCTGATGTAGAAAGAGTTGGAAGAAAAGATAGTCAATGGGGAGTAGATAAGTATACAGTTAGACCAAAAAGAAAAGATGATAAGACCTAAATTACATACTTCAGTTTGGGATAAAAAAGAGATAGAAAATATATATAATAATTTAGATATTAACATTGAAGACAAAATTGATTATGCGGGGCGGCCAGTACATTGGAGTCAAGATTGTTTTGAAAAAAATAAACAATGGATATTTAATAAATTAAAGACATTATATACAGATATTAAGTATCATGAACTACAAGGTGAATTAATTGTTGCACCATGGCCTGCACCAATGCATCTTGATGCACAACATTCTAATAAAAGACCTTTTTTACAAGTAGTCATACCATTAAAGTTCATAGGATCATTTGATAATTATAAATGGCAGGGATTATTTGTTTTTAAACAATATTGTGTTCATGATAATCCAGAGGGATATGAGTGGCATATCATAGATAAGAATCCATATTTAAAAAGGTGGAAACTAAAAAAGATATTGCGTTCTTTACCTTGGTCAGATGTTGATGGTAATAGAGTAAAACTAACAAACAAAAGATTGCATTCTGGTGAAGATTTTGGTGATGAAAAATATCATCAAGTCATTAAGAGTAAAAGATGGTTGGATGGATTTGAAATTGATTCATATTTTCCTTATGACATAGGTGATATGTTAGTGTTTAGTCCATATGTTTTACATTGTTCTGGTGATTTTACTAAAGATAATATAGAGAAGAAAGTTTTCTTTAGAGTAAGAATTTATAAAGATGCAAAAATAAAAACTGGATATGCCATATAATTTAAATAAACCAATATTAAAACCCCTGAATGATTCTTATTATGAAAAGGCGGTAGAATATTTAAAAATTAATGATGATGTTTCACTTGAGAAGAATCTAGAATATATAAAAGAAAAGTGGGGGTTATATGATTTAAAATTTGAAGGGACTGATACCGAAACTCCCATTAGTTTTAAATACACAGGTACTCCTGATGTTGTTTATGAATATGGAAAAACAGGCAAAGACTTAGGAATTAAATATATTGATGTTAGTCAAAAAACCATAGATTTGTATCATAAAATTCTTGAAACAGATAAAAATAGTTTGTTAATTGATTATCAAAATAGTTTGGACATAAGTGAGGTGGTATCAGAATCTTTTAAATTGGAGTCATATATAAATGTTTTTCCATCAGAATATAAAACAGATTCTTCTAAATATAGTATTTTACATACAGACGCAAAAGGTCTGATGTTAGAGTACCAATCAATTGATATTGAAATAAATCAAATAGTTTTCTTTCCAAGTTCTGTCAGATATAAATTTTCACAACCAAATGAAAATAAGTTTTATATAAAAACACTAGTACATGAAAATTGATATACCTACAATAGATTTTCTTTCAAAGGATGTTGAGCAACAAGTTTGGGATGCCTTCACTAACTATGGCATGGCTCAATTTGCCAATCTTCATACTCCATGGAAACCAGATTTAGAAAAGTTCTTTTATTATGTTGTTAAGTTTTTTGATTTACCAGTAAATACAAAACACAAATATGCTGATGTCATGCAGTTTAAAAATCTTGGTTACATTTGGCCAGAGAGAGAAAAACTGGTGTTGAGTAATCCAGGAGACATGAAGGAAACTTTTAACTTTGTTGAAAAAAGTAAAATGCCAGAAATTTACTGGCCAAAAGAGATACCAGAGTTGAGAGAATATGCTGAAAGATTTATAAGAATAAGTACATTAATTTCTTATGATTTACTTTATGTTTTTGAAAAACTTTTACAGCAACCAAGAGGACATTTTGTAGAGAAACATCTTCATGCAATTAGTGGTATGAGAATGATTCATTATCCTAAGTGGGAAAAAGAAATAGAAAAAAATCAATTTAGATGTGGAGCACATACAGATTTTGATACATTTACTATATTGTATAGAGATGATTGTGAAGGACTACAAATATATTTAAATGATCAATGGTATGATGTTCCTGTAGTCAAAGATACCATAGTTGTTATGTCAGCGGATATGTTACAGAGATGGTCTAATGGGAGATTTAAATCAACCCTACATAGAGTAGGTAATATTTCAATGGACAGATCAAGATATACTTTGACTCATTTTGTTGGTCCTGCGAATGATACTATGATAAACAATTTAACAGATGAAGAAAACAAATATGAATCTTTGATGTCATCTGAATTTTTAGATTGGAGATATAAGTATCAATTTGTAGATAATAAATTTGTAGAGATAGATAATTGTATCGCTACACAAAAAGAAACAATAAATGAGTATCATGATTTTGAAAGAATACCAGAACATGATCAACCTCATTATTGGAGATAAAATGACATTTCAATTATATGAAGAACTTCTAGCAGAAGAAATAGGAAAGACTAGAGATTATATTGATAAAATAAAACAACAAAAAACAACAAATGTTAAAGAAATTATTTTGCCTGAACAATTAAAGTGTTATATTAAGGGTCTTGAATTTTCTATACAACTTCTAGACTCTGTTAGAAAACATTATGAAAAAAAGTTAATGGATGAGGATAGCAGGGATTGATTACTCACTAACAAGTCCAGCTATAACGGTATATAATGGAACCGAATGGAATTATGACAATGTTGACCATTATTGTCTTGCTAATAATAATAAGCAAGTCGAGCGGTGGTCCACCCTTCAAAATGTAAATGTTACTTTATATCCTGAATATTCTTGTGAATTGGATAGATATGAAAAACTAGCAGATTGGGTTATACATATTATAGTTACACCCTTCATGAGACCTGATTTTGTAGTCTTGGAAGATTATGCATATGCTGCAACAGGTAGAGTTTTTAACATTGCAGAAAATGTTGCTATCCTAAAATATAAATTAAAAAAATGGGGAATTAAGTATCATTTAGTTCCACCAACTGTTATTAAGAAATTTGCAACAGATAAAGGCAATGCTAATAAGGAACTTATGTATAAACATTTTTGTGAAGAAACTAAAAAAGAAATAAACTTGACAATTTCTCCAAACTCTGGTACTATAAAGAATCCAACATCAGATATTGTTGATTCCTATTATATATGCAAGTATGGTGAAAAAAACTTGACATTGGAACAATAAGGTGGTATTATGGAGATAAAGTTTAAAGACAAAGTAATGAATTGTCTGTTCAACACTGTTACTGAACTTGGAAGTTCAACAGAACAAACTACAGATTTTAAATGGACAAATGCTGATCTTTTTTGTAAGACAGAAACAGATGTTGTTGTTAAATTTCGCATATCTTTTGATGAAGATGGTGCTGTTCAAGGCAGAGTAACTTCATGGAAAATTAATGATGATGGAGAACCAGAACCAATTGAACTAAAAACTCTTTTAAATCATCCAGATATGCCAGAAGAAATGGAAGAAAAACTAACAGACGAAGGCCCACCAAAAGACTATTTAATGAACTAATGGCAAATCCGTTAACTGATGAAAAAGAATTTAAAAGGTGGCAAGATGCAATATTGGAACCGCCAGAATGGGTATTGAAAAGAGAAAAAGATATGACAGTTAAAGTAGAATTGAGTGAACCCTATATGGGCAAACATAATGAAAAGAAAAATGTGTTTGTAAAATTAATTGAAAAGAAACCTAGTGCTAAATATGGTACTGTTTATATTGTTCAAGACAAGTCTGGTAGAAAAGGTTTATTCTTTAATTTTACATATAAACAAATAGAACCAAAAATTAAAGATATTGAAATAAATGATTGTTTTCTAATGTCAGCAACTTGTAAACATAGTCAAAGTAATTATGATGGTCAAGAACAAACATATTTTAATAGAGTTAAAGTATTAAAGAATACTGGCAGTTTAGAAAATCCTACAAGAGACATATATGAGCATGGCTTATGAGTGATAGACCAAAATTAACTGTCATTGAAGGTGGCAAAAAAGAAAAACAATTTCAAGACTTAACATTTGATGATCTTTTAGATCCTAAAGCAAATGGTGGCACTGAAATACAAGCGAGAAAATTGTTTAATAATTTTCCAGAACTTGTAAGAGAATTTAATTGGGTTTTGTCATATCAAAAAATCCCAATGGACCCCAAGAAACCATCAATACTTTGGATGCATGAAACACCATTTGATGAAGGTGTAAGACAAGCATTCAAAGATCCCAATTATCATTTACAATTTAATAAAATAGTATTTGTTTCTTATTGGCAACAACAATTGTTTCATGCTTTATATAATATACCATGGGAACAATCAATTGTAATTGGTAATTCTATAGAACCAGTTCATGTTAAAGAAGGCGATTTTCAAGTACCAAGTTCAAGAAATGTTACAAAACTTGTGTATATATCTACACCACATAGAGGATTAGATATTTTATTGGATGTGATACAATCAGAAGAATTTGAAAGTAGATTTTGGGAACTTCATGTTTGTTCATCTTTTGAATTATATAATAGAAAAGAAAATGATGTACATTTTCAAAAACTATTTGATAGATGTAAAGAAGATAATAGAATTAAATACCATGGAACACTACCACATGATAGAGTTTTAAGTTTATTAAAAGAATCACATATATTAGCATACCCTTCCACATATATGGAAACATCATGTATAAGTGCCATGGAAGCGATGAGTACAATGTGTGCTATAGTTTGTCCTAATTATGGTGCCCTACCAGAAACAACGGCTAATTATAGTTTTTCATATAGTTATGAACCAGATCCAGAAAGACATAAAGTAATATTTTCTCATGTTTTAAAAGATGTTATTGATAACTGGTCATCTAATAATGTTATGCAATTATTACAATATGGTAAAGTTTATTGTGATACTTTTTACAGATGGGATGTGAGATTACAAGTTTGGAAACAATTATTAGAGGGTGTGTATAATCTACATTACCATGGTCAACAAAATCCTGAACCTACACCGGAGGCGGTCTGATGTCCTACTCAAGATGGTTATATTCTGACTTCTATACATATTGGTGCAGTTCCAAGGCCACTGATATTAATGAAGAATTATTTGCACTCCACGAAAAACTTGACAATCAGATCATGATAAGGTATGATGATGCATGTAGGATGGTTGAAGACAAAGAGTTCTTCATGGACTATCTTCAAGAGATAATTCGCGATGAGGCGGATTATCATGAATTGGTTTCATATTTAATACGATGGACGCAAGATGTCAAAGAACATTATGAAAAGAAAGAAGGAAACACCTGAACAAGTAGCAGAACGCATGGCTAAGTTGAGAGCCAAACGCAAACCCGCTCAATATAAGAACATCCACCCAACTGTTCTCGCACTCCCAGATGATCATAACTATTCTTTTAAAAATATAAAAGAATGGATTAAAGAATCAAAAGAATTAGTTTCTGCATATAATAAGACTGCAAGAAGTCGTGGTTTGACTCCACAAGAGAAACAAAAAGCATCTAATGCAGCAGATAATAAAAAAGCATATATTAGGTATATGGAACATTATCTAAAGCATGGTGATTGGATTAGTGAGTATTCTGGTAAGAATGAGGAACATAGAGTGATTCCAAGGTGTGTTGCTATGGCGTATGATTCCAATGGTAATCCAAAAAGAACAGTAGGTGTTTACTATCCAGACATTCATGCGGTATGGACAAAGGAATTAGAAAAACATCCTATACAAAGCGATATTGCGATAACTGATAAACAATTTACATCAAAATGATTTTAGTTGATTATAGTCAGGTTTTTATTGGCGCATTTATGCAAGTAGTTAAGAACTACAAACCTGATGAAGACTTAGTGCGTCACATAGTATTGAATACTATCAGAAACTATAAAAAACAATATAAAGATTATGGTGACATAGTTTTATGTTGTGATAGTTACAATACTTGGAGAAAACAATTCTTCCCACAATACAAAGCTCCTAGAAAGATGAAGCGGGCTAAGGATGAAGAAAACTATGTATCTGGTGATTCTACATTCTCTTGGGAAGATTTATTCACTTCACTAAATAAGGTCAGGGATGAGATAAAGAATCATTTACCTTACACAGTGATGCATATTGAAGAATGCGAAGCTGATGATATTATCGCAATCCTTTCTAAATATCTTCAAACTGAAGAAACTATACCAGCTGGTATGAATGGTATGTTTGAAGAAAAACAAAATGTAATGATTATCTCTAGTGATAAAGATTTTATTCAGTTACAACAATATGACAATGTGAAACAATTTTCACCCATCGCTAAAAAGTTTATTACAGATAAAGATCCTAAATCATATCTAGATGAACATATATTAAGAGGCGATAAGAGTGATGGTATTCCAAATATTTTGAGTGACGATAATGTATTTGTTGAAGAACGCAGACAGATACCACTCACTAAAAAGAAAATTGCTGAATTGGATATGGATAACTTGTCAGAAAGTAATAACTACAGATATTCAAGAAACAAAACATTAATTGATCTATCATGCATTCCAGAGAGAATTGAAGAAAAAATTCTTACAGAATGGAAAGAGACAGATCAATGTAATTCTAAAAAAGATATGTTAAATTATTTTATGAAACATAGACTTAAAAACTTAATGGAAGTAATAGAGGAATTTTAATATGGCAGATAGTATACCACATTTATTTCAATCTATCCAAGTCGCACCTAAAAAACACAAGGTAGATTTACTTAGAAGATTGAATGAACATTGTAAAGAAATTTTACATCACGCATTTCATCCTAATATAAAATTTCTTTTACCAGAAGGAACCCCGCCTTATGTTTTTAGGGGTACTCCGGAGGCTTTCCCGACATCTCTGTATCCTGAAGTTAGAACCTTTTATATATTCTGTGAAGGAGGTGGTGCTAACGTAAATCAGATCCGTAGAGAGGCAATTTTTATTCAATTGCTTGAAAAGATTCATCCTGACGAGGCAAAGGTCGTGATTGCCATGAAGGATAAAAAATTCAATGAACTTTATGATACCATCACGTATGATGTTGTTAGGGAAGCCTTTCCAGATATGTTGCCAGAGCGAGAGGTTAAGAAGAAGTCACCTGGAAAAAAGTCTGGTGGAAAAGGGCGGCAGCAAAAAACTTGACATTTGCGATGCTTCTTGATATACTAGGTTTGTACAGTGATGAGAGTCCTCATGTAGAGGGCCCTCAATGGCAAATTCAACCTTTCAAGAGAGATCAATAATGAGAAAGATAATCCTTGCCCTATTGTTTAGTCTGGTAGTTACTCCTGTTTTTGGTAAGATCATCACCATGAATGGTGTGAAATATGAGGTTGTAAATCAACCTAATGGTGAAATGTTATTTAAACCAGTTGACAGAAAACAAGGACCAAAGGTTACAAAACTTAAGCCACTTGGTTCAGTTTTAAATAGAGAACCAGTTAAGTCTGAAGTCATAGAAAAGACTGAGACTGAAGCGGTTTATACTGAAGATATTTGTGATGATCCAATGGGTTGTCCACAAGATATAAAAACTGGTGATTGTCCAACTTGTAAAAAAGTTGCGGTGTATGAGAAGAAAGAAATACATAAAGTTCCTACCAATGAAAAGATAGAACATAAAATAATAAAGAATGTTGATTCATTTTATTTTCCAGAAGGAAAGTATGAATTGATTGAAAAGAAATCATATTATGATGGAAGACTATCACAACATTTAGTTTTTTATGGTGGATTAATGTTCGATTATAATAAAGTAAAACACAATAGTTACATTTGGACTGTTGAAGGTGGATCTCTTTATGTTGACCACGTTAATCATCCTAATGATAGCAAATCTTTTGCTTGTCCAATTCCAACTACATTTTATACTACTGTAAAAGATGACGGGGAAGTTGTCAGCAACAAAGTACTTGAACAAGGAACTTGTGGTGGAATTAAAAGTTTATCATCAAGTTATAAGTTTGATGGTGTTTATTTGACAAAAGTAAAGTTACTTGATCCTGGATGTGTTGCTGGTTGCAGTGTTGTAAAAAGAACAACTGAGGTTTTTGTTTATGAATTTAAGGGATAAGGCCTGGTAGTTAAATGGATATAACAGGAGCCTTCTAAGCTCTCATTCTAGGTTCGATTCCTAGTCAGGCTACCATATCAACCTAAATATATGTAAGATCAATTACTTACTAAGGACTAAAATGTGTAGGTTATTTTTGATAATGATTCCTTTGATGATATTTGTAGGATGTACACAAAAGGCAGAAGAAATTAAACCAAAGGATAATGTAGCAGTAACATTACCTCAAAAACAATTTAGTTGGCCAGAAGAAAGAAAAAACTTTTGGATATCACTATACTTTTCTAAAATGTCATGGCAACCAGATGTAAGACAAAGAATGTTGCCAGAAACACTTTTTGAAGTTTGTACTTGTATTATAGAGACATTTGAAAGAAGATATGAATTAGAACATTTTGAGAAAGTTTTGAACTCTAATACTCCAACTGAAGCAGCACAACAAGAAGTGTGGCAAGTATCATATAATTGTAGTGTGCAAGGTATTATGGAACAAAATAAAAGATTACAACAACAAAAAATAGAAAACCCAGACGCAAAGGACATGCTATGATTTCAGTGAAAGTTTATGACAATAACACTAATAAAGCAATTTCAAAACTAAAGAATTTATTAGTAAATGAAGGACTCTTTAAAGAATTAAAAGATAGGAGACACTATACAAAACCATCTCTAAAGAAAAAATTGAAACGTGAAGAAGCAGAAAGACAGAGACAAAGAGACTTTAAAAAAGAGTTGAAAGCTCTGCAAAGAGATGAAATGATGTTTCAATGATCTCATTAATTAGGAGAGCATATTTAGATGAATTATGTGATTATCATCCAGTGATGGGTGATCCATGGCGTCCTGTTGTTATGGATGAAAATGAGTTTGAGGACGCATGCTTTTCTAATTCATTTCATTGGTGGATGTGGGAAGTTTTTGACGAACATTGTCCAAGTCTTGAAGAAATGGAAGAAGATGTTCAATTTAAATTTGGCAATAAAATTGATTACCGTGAACCAATTAAATTATGTTTTCCCGTTAGTAGAATAGCAAAATATAAAACAAAAAAAGGTAAACAGTCTTTAGTTACTGTTTACCATATCCCACCTGGTCGACCTTATGATCCATCTATAACTAAAAAGAGAGCCCAATTAGCATATAATGATTGGAAAACTGGTAGATGGACATTCCATGAGGCAATGACTAAGAACAAATCTAGGTGGCAAGCAATACAAAAATATACTCCCTATATACCAGAGAGAAAAGTTAAAATAAAAGATAAAGTTAAAAAAGCATCACAATTAGTTTTAGATGGTAGAATGTTAATAGATGCACTTAAATTAACTGGATTGACTAAACAAACTTTTTATAAACACACAGGAGGGAGTAGACTTCTCATTTCAAGTCATGAAAGATATCAAAGTTTTAACAGTTAAAAATCCATACGCATTTTTAATTTTAGCAGGAATTAAAAAGTATGAGATCAGATCTTGGTCCACAAAGTATCGTGGACCATTGTACATACATTCAGCTAAAGTACCAGTAAAAGAATATGATGTCAATACTATAAAAGGTATATCAAGATTAAAAAATAATCATATAAGTATTGATTACATGGCTATGCATGGTTATATATTGGGAAAGGTAGATTTAGTAGACATTAAAAAAATTGGTGAAGATATACCAAAACCCCAAGCGGCACTTGATGGGTGTTGTGCCATAGATGATAATGATAAATACGCATGGGTTTTACATAATCCAGAAATAGCAAGTTTAACAATCGCCACTAAAGGCAAATTAGGTCTATGGAGTTTAACAAATGGAAACACTGACGATTAGTGATGAGGCAGCAAACGCAGTTCTTGATGCAATAGTTGCACATGAACATTTAAGAGTAAGTGCAAATTCAGGAGGGTGTTCTGGTTGGAAATGGGCATTGTGGACTGAAGATGAAATGCTATATACAGAAAGAGATATTAAAATAGAAACCGAATATGGTTTTGATATGGTAGTTGATAGAGACATTTTAAATGACGTTTTAGGAACTACTCATATTGATTATTCAGATACAGACAACTTAGTAGAACAAGGATTTGTTTTTAAAAGAAGCAAAGGATTGTCTTGTGGTTGTGGTGAATCATTTACACCAATAAAGGAAAAGGCGTGATAGATACTTGGAGTGACTATATTGATATAGAAAATCATTTAGATGAAATGACAGAGATACAAGAATGTATAGATTATTATGATCGCAAGTTATTAGAGTTGGATCTAAAATACAAACAAGATGAAGAAATACTACTAAGATTACTTAAACAAAAACGAGAAGAACTAGAAAGATATAATGCAAGTTAAAGAAGCAATAAACAAATACAATGATACTGCGAAGTGGATTATTATTTTTGTGTGTGTTGGAGCTTTGGCATGGCAATTCTGGTATCAAATAGTATCACCAGAGTATGAATTTTATTCTAAGAAAATTAAAACAATAAGTGAACAACTTGAAGGATTTCAAGATGATGTTATCTACGCAGAAGAAAGATTACATGAATTTAAATTAGAATGGAATAAAAGAAAAGATGAACTAATAAAAATAGAACAAAATTTAGTCAAACAAGAACAAGAAATAAAAAGACAAATTAAAACATTAGAAACAAAAATTAACAAACTTCGGGGGGAGTTGAATACTGGCTTGAGAAAAGTTGAGTCAGATGCGAAACAAAACTTACAAAAAAAGTTTAAGATATGGGAACATGAATGGGAAAAAGAAATTTCAAGGAGCATTAAAGAAAGTATGAAAATTAAGTTTTAGGAGTGAATTTCATGGATATAGAAAAACAACTATATAGCATATTAGAGGAAAGTTTTGGAATTAAAAATGTGGAGATTACAGATACCCTAAAAGATTGGGAAATTGATTCATTGGATATGGTTGAATTGAAAATGATGTGTGAAGAAAGATTTGATATAGAATTTGCTGACGATGATTTAGATATATCAAATCCAACAATTGAAGACGTGGTTGAACTCATAGAGGAAAAATTAAATGGCGACAAAGAAGAAACTAGCTAAGAAAAAAGCAAGACAAAAAAAGATTAAAAAACAATTAAATCTTAAACGCGTCCATGGAGAAGGATGCCCATGTTGTATAGAGGAACCAAATGTCGGAGACATCAAAGGAGAAGAAATTCTCATTAGAGACAGTTTATGATAAAAAACATGATGACGGAAGTCGTACATGGATTGTTGTGATTAAAAATAAAAAGGAATAATGGACATTTTAAATCATCATTCAGATGCACCTTGGTCAAATAAGATTTATGAAAGTCAAGATCTCATTTGTTACAAAGACAAGTATCCCGTCACAGAAGGTCATTTGTTAATTGTACCAAAAAAGAAAGATCCTACAACAATTGGAGAAGCGTTTAAATTAGCTTATGTTGAAGGTCAAACAATGGTAAGAGAAGGCATGTGTGATTCTTTTAATGTGGGAATGAATTCTGGTGTTGAGGCTGGTCAAACTATTGGCTGGCCTCATATTCACGTTATACCAAGAAGAAACGGAGATGTTGAAGATCCAACTGGCGGAATAAGAAATATTATTCCTGGAAAAGGAAAATATGAGACAACAGAATGATGAAATAAAAGTATTAAAAAATCAAATACATACTTTAAAAACAGAATTAATTAAAATGAATAGTAGATTTAATGATGTTGACAATAAGTTACATGAAATTAAAACTATTCTAATAGATATGAAAGATAATCCAAAACCACCGTTAATAAGTGGTGATGCTCATCTCGCTGATCATACAGACAGATGGAATAAATGAATACATGGGTAGAATATTATAAGTTTACTGATAAAAGAAATAATACACACGCTCAAATGAAAGAAAGTGCCAAATGGGTAGACCCTGACCCTAGTATCATTCAGAAAAGATTCTTTGATAAGATGAAAGACGCAAAAGAGTTTGCGAGAAGAATGGAAGAAGATGGTTACATGGTATCAATTAAAAAAGACGGCATGTCTGGTGGTATGGGCAGTTTTGATAGGTTTAAGTGTTAGTAGTTGTATTCAAAAAACAACTTGCTGGAAAATAGTAAATGGTGGAAAATGCGTACCTATACAATCTTATGAAGAATGGAACCGATGTGTTATGCCGTGTGAAAATATTATAATTAATTCTAAAACTAAACCATATAATCCTGAAAATAATAAATGGGTTAGACCTAGACCATATGCTTATCCATGAGTGAACACGAATACGTTTGGGAATTGTTATATCATATGAATTGTGGTGAGTGTCAAAATTGGTGGAGTTATGCGACTGATTCTAATGGTAAAATTCAACATTTTGAATGGAATATGACAGGTAAAAAAATGTTTTGTCCTCACTGTGGTGCTGAAAAAGAATTAAAAGTAAAAGAGGGGTGGATAGATGAATGACAGATTAAAAAATCAAATGGAAAGATTTTTACAATTATTGTATCAAGAATATTATAGACAAGAAACATTACAAGAACGTGCAGAAGTAAAATTTGAAATTGAACAAGTTAAGAAAGATTTAAAAATGTTACATAGTGAAGTAGTTGATGCAAGACTAACGAAGCAATGGGAACATTTACTTGGAAACGATATACCAGAAGTATAAGCCAGCTCACGAATTATTAATTGAATATTACACCTATAATGATTTAAGAATAATTATTAGAGATGAGTGGAAAGAAGAAGATGAAAAGTATGAAAAACAATGTATCAAGTTATATAAAGAATATGAAGAAGCGGCAGCAAGAGAAAAACAAATATCAGAAAATTCCAAATCTGCAAGAATAGCAAAAAAACTTGAACAGATGAGACTAACAAATGATTTAATTGAAAAAATTAAATATAGAAACGAACGGAAATAACATGCCAGCAAGAAATCTAGCAAAATGGAATACGGTTCCGGGTAAACTACAAGATGGTGAGTATGTTGACAGTAGAATATATTCTGATGAAGATATATTTAACAAAGAGTTAAAAACTATTTTTAGTAAAGTTTGGATTCCTGTTTGTCATGAATCAGAATTACCAGAAACATTTAGTTTTAGAACGTCATCTATTGCTAAAGTACCTGTGATAGTTGTGCGTGATAAAAATGAAGTAAAAGCATTTAGTAATATGATTGAACGCCGACCAAGAGGTGTTTTAGATGTGATGCCAGATACTTATTCTTTACATTGTGACGTTAAGTTTGGTGGATTTGTATGGGTGACATTAAATGAGAATCCGCCCACAATAGAAGAATGGGTTGATGGTTCATTTGATTGTATGAAAGAATCACTTAATGCGGAACCGTTAGATGTATTTCATTATCATAAAGCAATTATACCATGTAATTTTAAATTATGGCATGATACTAATTCAGAATTTTATCATGACTATTTACATTTTCACAACAGAGTGACGGGTTTTAATGATTCATATTTTGCTAGAGAAAATAAATGTTTTAATAATGGTCACGTCAATGTTGGTTCTTTTGAGGTTCAATATGATCAATACGAAGGTTTTGAATCGAGAGAGGAATTATCCTTTCCTTATCTACCAACAAACCACTGGGAAATGATTGATATGTTTCCAGGTATTAATTTTAATTTAAGAGGTTCAGCGTTGCGTGTGGATGTAATGACACCGCTTAGTCCAGATAAAGTAATGATTGAGTTTCGTGGTTTAGGATTAAAAAAAGATACACCAGAAGAAAGATTGGTAAGACAAAGACATCATAATTCAATTTGGGGTCCATTTGGAAGAAATTTACATGAAGATTTACTTGCGGTGACTACTCAACAAGGATCAATGCACAGTTCAGCAGATCCAAGAAGAATCTTACATGGTAGACATGAAAATAATACTATTCACGATGAGGTTGGAATGCGACATTTTTATGATGAATGGGGTAAGTGGATGAATATTAATCCAAGTAAACCTACAGAAGAATATCCATATCAAGTTGAAGAAAGAATGATTGCATGAAACAACATAATATTGCATTAACTATAACTGCCGTTGTTTTTATTTTTGTTATGTCTATCATAATATGGAAAAGAGATTTAATGGCACACCCTGATACCAGTACTCCGTATTGGTATCCTTCAAATTTCATATATGGATATATTAACGGGTGTGCTGATCAAGTAGAAAAAAACCAAGTCCCATTTACGCAAATGATGTGGCCAGAACAAGTAAGAGAAGTGTGCGGTTGTGTAGTTGATGCGTTTAGACATTCTGTTACATATGAAGAAATTATAGATAATGCAACTAATGATCAAATGGTATTGATCGCTACTGCTACATTTCCTGTTTGTGTAGATGAGGTAATAAGAAGAAATCAATGACTAAAATACCACTTAAAATGTGGTGCGTGTTAATTATTTGTATTTTATTTGTTGGATGTAAACCACTGAATAAACTTTTAAAAAAGAAAACAAAGACTATTGAAGTTGTAATATGTTCAGGCGGAATGCCAGATTGGAGTTGTAATGACAAAACTAGAATTGTTTCAAGAACCTTTCAAAATCCCACAACTATTTTCGAAAAAAGTAAGAGATGAAATAAGAGATAATGCGACAAAAGTAAGTAATGAAATGTCACATAGAGATGTTTTTGTTTTTTCTAATGATAATGTTAAGAAAATAATTAGTCCTGTTTTAAGAGAAGCAATTGAAGATTGGGATAAGTACGATATAATTCGTTCAGATTATATTCATATCAAAGAACCATTCGGATTACATTGGGATGCATTTTACGGATCAAGACCTGCTGATTATGCTCAAACTTGGGAATCTGCGACTCATTTAAGAAATCCATGGAAAACTTTATTTATTTGTATGGACGATGATATAGAAGAAAGTCCATATAATGGAACAGTTTTCATGAAACAAAGATCATTCACTCCTTGGGATGTTGATTGGACAAAAGAGTTTCATGGTAATGGTGAAACTGCATCATATTTTCGTCCTGGTTATCCTAACATGAAAATATATGATATTAATCAGAATAGAATAGATATGGTTGAAGATATGTTAATTCCTCAAAAAGATTTAGTTACAAGATTCAGACATATAGAAGATGAATGGTTGTGTGGTTTAGAGGTTGAGAAATATATCCCATGGCAAACTGGTGACGTATTTTTTAATGACACAACACAAATTCATTGTGGTGCAAATTGGGGTGTGGAACTAAGAAGTAAAAATACTTTGAGAGTACATTTTAAAGATCCAGATTATGATCATAGAGTTGAATTTAAAGATGATTATCAAGATGATATACAAATTGATGAAATGGACTCACATGAAGAAACCGGTAAGAAAAATGCGGAACAGCATATTGTTTATATGAGTGGTGCGGATTCAGCTGCAAAAACATTTAGTTTAGGTTTACTTAAACTAGAAGAACATAAAGTAAATGATCATGGAGTTAAAATATTAATTACTGGATTGCCTGGAAGTGGTAAGACAACATTAGCAAAAGAGTTGTCATATCATTTTAATATACCTCACTATAATGCTGATGTTATTAGAGAATTTACTAATAATTATGCTCATGATAAAAGAGGAATTACTAAACAATTTGAGATAATGAAAAAGTTTAACTTTGGTATTTTAGATTTTGTTTGTCCTTATGATAAATATAGAAACTTACTTCATGCGGATATTATTATTTGGATGGATACTATTAAAGAAAGTAAATATGAAGATACAAATAGTATTTTTGAAAAACCTTTAAAATATAATTATAGGATTAAAGAATGGATTGGACGAGAAGAACTGCTCAACTCCTTGGAAGGTTTCAGCCCTGGCATCAGGGGCATACAGAATTATTTAAGAGAGCCCTTCGAGAAGTTGGTCAAGTAGTAATATTATTAAGAACAACAGAAAAGGATGAAAATAATCCTTATTCTATTGAAGAAAGAACAGAATTTATTAAAGAGGCATTGAAAGATTTTGATCAAAATCTATTTCACATTATGCCTGTTCCTAATATAGCACAAGTTGCTTACGGACGTGACGTTGGTTATAGTTTTCAATGTTATAGAATGGATATGAATGTGGAAAGTATATCAGCAACAGACATAAGAAATGAAACTAATCTATGAAAGACCAGATAGGGAAATTTGGGATGATGGTAAATATATAATAAAGAAGGTTATAAAAACTAACTTTAAGTTTTGTATAGAAGATTATAATAGATTTCAAAATTTAAATAAGGAGTTTGTTGAGATAACTAAATTTGAAGATTGTGATGATCACTATATAGTTACTATGCCCAAGATTAAAGGTCATCATTGGGTTGAAATGAGGAATAGAGTTTCAAAAGAGTGTGTTTACAATATGAATTTTGTTAATTATTTCAAATGGATAGGGTCTTTTATTGATTTTTCTATGGGACATGAGCGTATATTTTATCATGAAGATCTTAATTATGGAAATGTTTTAATTGATGGTGATTTGAATTCATATGTTATTGATCCTGACTCTATGGTATGGGAAACCAGAGAGAGGTTTTTGGTGAAAATATTAAAACAATATACAGATTTCACTAATGACAAAAGAAGAAAAAGATAAACTTAGATATAAATTAGAAATTCAATATAGATTTAAATTATATTCAGATCCAGCTTTCCCATATTTTCAATCAATGGGAGTGCAGAATATATTTCAAGGATTTAGAAATGGTGATGAGTATCTTGGACATTTAGAAATGAGATGGAGAAAAGAAACGTTTTGGGAAGCTATATGGCACGATGAGGAAGCGACAGTTATTGAAAAGGCTAAAGACTTATACGAAAATAGTATAGTTGATTGGGATAAAGTTATGACTATTTTTCAAGAAACATTTGTTAAGTCAAAATTGAAACAATTAAAAAAACAAATAGAAGAAAAGATGGAAGAAGAAATACCGGAGTTGTTAAACTAATGTCAGAACTTAAAAAATGTTCACTAGAACAAGCAATAGCATATACACCACATGATCCAGTAAGACCAAACATTCCTGCCAATTGGAGGGTTTCTGGCGCCAATGAGATGTACTATACCAACGGATCGTGGGGAGAAATAGATAAACCAAATGCAGTTTTGTGTATGTCAAACTTAAAAGCGATTCCAAAAGATGAGGGTGAATTGATGTCATTGGGGTTTGGTGAAATTGCTATATTTTATACTGTCTGGTCAAATGTAAAAGGTGCGGGTCGTGATATTATTTTTAAAGTTTGGGATATGTTAAAGGAAAGAAAAACTAATAGAAGATATGTAACATTAAGTCCTAAAACTGAAATGGCAAAAAAGTTTCATTTAAGTAATGGAGCAAAACTAATAGCGACAAATGATACAACTTATAACTTTGAATATGGTGCAGTAACACTTGAAGAAGTACGAGGATGGATGTGAAGGAATGGATTAATAAAAGAGTCAAAGAATTAAATTCAAATAATGTTATACTTTTTCCAAAAACTAATGAATATTATAATAGACTATCAAGAGAAAACCATGCGAAAGAAATTGTAGCGGAGATAATAGACAATGCAATTTACGCCTTCGGCAGCAAAAGAGATAACAAAAATAATGATACGTGATGGTCTGTCACCAGAAACTCATGCGGTAAGAATGGGTGTGAAAGGTGGCGGTTGTTCTGGTTTAACTTATACTTTAGATTTTGATGATAGAAAAAGAAAATTTGACTTGACTTATGAGTCGAATGGTATTACAATATTAGTAGATAAAAAATCTAATTTATATATTGGAAAAACAGAAATTGATTGGAGTTATAATTTAATGGATAGAGGTTTGAAATTTAATAATCCACACGCCAAAGGTTCTTGTGGATGTAAAACTAGTTTTATGATTGATATGCCACAAGAAGAACAAAGGGTGCCGTCATGGATGACTTGAGCAAAAAAGAAAGGGACGGTCATTGGTATGTCCCAGGAAAAACAGAACATGAAAAAGTTCATGTAAATGAACATGAAACATTACAACAATTACAACGTCATGCTTTAAATGGAAAACATGATGAATTTTTTGAACTATTAAAAACAGTCCCTGGCAGTGATAAAAGACGGGACATTATTATGATGTGCGATATGCACGGGAGCGGGAATGGAGAATATAAACATCAAGACAAGTCCGACGGGTAGGAGTCCAAAGGGCAAATGGTATTTTGGAGAAAACACAATCAAATTGGATAGAGATCGTCCAAATGAGTGTCAAATAGGCAACATAGCAGATTTTAATATATTGTATGAAAGAATGATTTCTTGCCATTATGAATATAAAAGTATGTTTAGAACTTGTGGAATTGATTTTGGAGTAGCGACTACAAGTGCAGATCATCACAAATTCGTTGGCAATATGTTTCACCATACAAGATTAGGAGATAAACAAAATTTAACAGGTGATTGGAAAATCTATCATAACATGGAACTAGAAGGCAATCCGTGGGTTTACATTCATTTAGATCGACGAGAAGTGTTAATCATGGGTACTAGTTTTTTAGGTGAAATTAAAAAGTGTGTGTTTAGTATTGTTGGTTTAGTTTTGCCAGAAAACGGTATACTTCCGATGCATTGTTCTGCGTTTGAATATGGTGACGAATATGATAAGTACATTTTACCACAAACCGCACTAATGTTTGGTTTAAGTGGAACTGGAAAAACAACATTAAGTGCAGATCCAGAATATAGATTAATTGGAGACGATGAGATCGCATGGTATGAAAGTGGCTTATCATTCATTGAAGCAGGATGTTATGCGAAAATAGATGGATTAACAGAAGAACAACAACCAACTATTTTTGAGGCAATGGAGAATGCGAAAAGTCAAGGTTTACTAATTGAAGAAAATTTAGGTGTACCAAATGCGAGAAGTAGTTATCCCCTTCGTTGTGTACCTGATGCGATTACAGATAGGGCACATTTTGATCATCCAAAAAACATTTTCTTTTTAGCGTTAGATGCGACTGGAACACTACCAGCCATTTCTAAAATAGAAGGAATGACAATCAGAAAACTATTTGAGACAGGCTATACAAGTAAAATGCCTGGAACTGAAGATGGAGTGAAAGAGATTCAAAAAGTATATTCACCTTGTTATGGTAGTCCGTTCATGCCACTACCCGTCAAGACATATAGTGATATGTTAATGGATAGAGTAATTGAAAATGAATGTAACGTATTTTTAGTTAATACTGGAATGAATAGTGAAGGAGAAAGATTTCCTTTAAATGATACACGAAATTGTATTAAGAAAGTTTTAGATTATGACTATGAGATTGAAGAAATGGAATGGACTAATCCTATTCAGCCATGTAAAGTTGGAACAATTAATATAGGAAAGGTAATATAAATGGCAAAGGCAAAAGAATATAAATTTAAATCTAATACTAACAAGAGAACTGAAATTGGAAGATCTAGATGGTCAAGACCAAAAAACAAACACAAGCGAAGAAACTGGAAGCGTTATAGAGGACAAGGTAAGTAAGGCTCCAGCTCTTGAACCAAACAAACCAATTATTAAGAGAGAGAAAACTTACCTTTATCACGCGAATAAACAATACACTCAATTAAAAGAACAAGCAGATTTATTAATAAAACAAGCAGAACTAATTCAAGAAAGAGTTAACTTAGCAGAACATATATATTCGATAGACTTTAATTTTAAACCAGTTTTATTAAAAGAATATTTCTTATATGAAAAAGGACTATCACTAATCAGTCCACGTGAATGGAATCATGAACATTTGGGTGACTTCATTTCGACAGTTAGGCAGTTAGGAGATAGTACTTGGGAAAAGACGTAGAATCACCATGTAAGAAAATTTGTAAACTAGTTAAAAAAATTAAAACTAACGAAGAGTTTTGTTTAGGTTGCGGTAGAACTAAAGAAGAAATTAGATCTTGGAGAAAATATACAAACTCTCAGAAACAATCAGTCCTGGACAGACTACGTGTTAACTAGTCTGTTCCTGGGCGCGAGCAAAAACGAGTGCCAATGGATGCGATAACTTTACTAATCATATTAGGTGTGATATTAGTCGTCTTAGTTTCTGGCACAATTATCACTATTATGAATTTAAATGTATGATCTATATTTCAGCACCATTCGGAAACTATATCAAACATCCATTAGCAACACCCGTGACGGGAACGTGGACATTAGAACCAAGGTCCGGACTCATCAAACAAATTCTGAAAACGTTAAGATATGATTTCAAAACTAAATCATGGTATAATTCACTCGGACTAAGAAATCCAGGAATAAACAAAGGAATAGAAAAGCACAAACACGGTGAGATCATGTCCATCTCGGCAATTAAAAGAGGAGATTGGAAAAGGCTCTCAAAGATCATACCAAAAGAAACACCACTGGAACTGAACATATCTTGTCCGAACATCACTCATCCAGACCAGTACCTGGAAGGTGTGGAGATCTTTTCCGAACAGTCTATGAGAAATCCAATCGTGAAACTAAGTCCAACAGATGATAACAAAATAATTGACATTCTATTTGAAATGGGATTTAAAAAGTTTCATTTAGTAAATACACTCAAAACTGATAAAGGGGCACGTAGCGGAAAGATTCTACAATCATATGTTCTAGAAAAACTAATTTACATAAGACGTAACTATAAATTTCAAATACACGTCATAGCAGGTGGAGGAATTACGTCAATCAAGGACATAGAATTCTACAAAAGACACGGAGCGGAGTCATTTAGTTTGGGCACTGTAAACTTCAATCCGTGGAAAACTAAACGGATAATAAGTGAATATCATGCAGAGTAGTCTATACCAACCGATCTATGGAGAGACGACACACAAGAATCTCAAGGAATTTGAAAAGAGAATTGAAATCATAAAACAACATATCCCAGACGGATCAAGCGTGATTGACATAGGATGTAACTACGGATGGAACTGTTTTAAACTATCAGAAAACAAGACTTTAAAAATCACTGGAGTGGATGAGTTTCCTGAGAGAACTAAAATGTCGGGGAATGAACTGTATTATTATCTAGCAAACAAAACAATTAAAAAATATGGAATAACTAACGTGAAAATCCTCATGGGCGGACCACCAAGCTATACAAAACATGACTACGGAATAGCAACTTACATTCTACACCACTACTTAAAAGATCCACTAAAACTAAGTAAGGGATTGAATGACGACGGACAAAAACTAAACAAGGCAATACAACAATCGGCAAACAAACTAATTCTACAAATAAGACATAAAGACCATGATCAACATATTCCTTTTTATGAGAGCATAGGATATACAAACCTCAAACAAATAGACAGTTGGACTTGTGAACGTGGGTCTGGATGTTGCAATGGCATATTAAAATCACCATTAATAATAGGAGAACCGAGTGAGAAATAGAGCTTGGCGAAGAAAACAAGAACATAAGAAAAAGTCAAAAGTAATTAGAGATTATCATAACTGGTGGGGCGATTGGGATTCACGGTCTGTAGGATTAAAGTCTCATACACCAAAAAGATGTAGTTGTGCAATGTGCGGAAATCCACGTAAATACTTTAATGAACAAACTATGCAAGAAAGAAAGGCAATGTGATATGTTGGCAGAATTTATTTGGATATTAGTTTTAGCAGGTTTGTTCATGTTAGTTGGTGCATTAGTAATCTATATTATGTCATGAAATATAGACAAGAATACGAAGCATATGCAGACTATGCACTAGAAAGATATCTTATAGAGAAAAAGGGTTATAATGAATATGATGCAAAAGTTAAAGTCATGCAAGATTATGATGAAGTTAAGAGGTGGTTTGAAGAAACAGAGAAAATTTCATTACCTAATCGGTCTTACTAAAGAACAAAGAAAACACAATGCGGAAGCGTTATTAGAATGGTGCAAAGATAAACAATATGTAGAAGGAATAAAAGACTATGCGAACCAACTTAAAGAAAAAAACTAAACACGAGGGAGATGAAAGTGCCGTCTCATTTTGGGTCTACATGAAGGCTCTATATAAGGACACAGAATGAAATCATATTTAAAACCAAAACCGAATTCATGTCTGTCAGCAGATGAGTGGGGAGCAGAGGTAAGGAGACAGAGAGAAAGAGAGAAGCGAACAGATTATAGATTACATTTAATAGACTATCCACCTATACAAAATATAGATTTAAAACACACAGAAAACTTAATAAAAATCGACTATTTACTTTGGGGAGAAGATGTATAGCAGAGAATGAATAAAACACTATAAAGAGGTAGGTTTATCTCGAGAAGAACATTTCATACACGTCTGGAAACTAATAGCAGAACTATCACTCACAATAGGGACATTAGTTATACACAGTTTCGCACCACGATATTTCCAAAACTACTATTCAGAAAGATGGAGAAAGGTACATGAAAGCGAATAGAATTTGTTGTATATGTCAGCAAATAGTAAGAGAGAGTGTAGCAATTGACGTAAGCGATGAGTTTAATTTAAATAAGGGTTTGGCATTTGTATGTGGAGAGATATGCAAATCGATGACACGGACACTCGATTATCCTTATAATTACTCTGAAACGGTAAGTAAACGTCAGAAAAAGTAAAGCGTAGTTTTATTTAAGTTTTTCCTCATTAGTTTCTACCCTACGTTAAGTAAATTTATTACCTAACCATAATCAAAAAATAGACCATAGATCTTAGTTTTAGGTCGCGACCCCGAAGAAAAAATCCCACAAAACATATCAGATACCAGTTTTTGCTATATACCGTTTCAGACGGATCTTATATATCAGACCCCAGCGTGTATAAACATATTATGTAAACTTGTCAGTCGGCACCCACGGCAGCAGAGGTATATACTGAATCAGACAACGGGGGCGACCCACAACGGCGGACACACAAGACCAACGGCAGACGTACGGCACCCATAGAGAGAGATTTAGAGGCGCTATCAACCATGCCATCTGGGGAGATCTGAATAGGTTTGGATACCAGACTGATGCGGTTGACACAAAAAAAAGATAAGAAAAAACTTGACAATGGACCGATCGCATGGTACAATATCAGTGTACTGATTCAAGAGTGAATATTAACCTGTAATTGAGAGATTGCCTGTGAGTAAGATCGAAGAACGTGAGTGGATAGAGGAACTGATCGAGTCTGCCGTTGATGAGACGTCGAGAGAGATAGCTGAGAGCGCATTGAGTGCGATGGCCGTCGAGAGTCGATTAGATTGGGAGGCAGACGAAATGCTCTGACCTGATCTGATCCGATTCGAATAACGTCTGAGCCCGTCTGCCGTATGGTCTGAACGCCGACGGCAACGGGGGGGGGCCTGATTTATCTTGCCGGGGGAGTCCCTGGGGTATAGACTAGGAGAAATTTTTTT
>CEUZ01277667.1_pt1 | contig 38655 bp, 36 predicted proteins | sample 361511 | NCBI WGS metagenome assembly CEUZ01 (sample SAMEA2622822, study PRJEB7988) | marine metagenome | biome: marine biome (ENVO:00000447); feature: surface water layer (ENVO:00002042); material: "saline water (ENVO:00002010), including plankton (ENVO:xxxxxxxx)" | depth 5 m | reverse complement strand
CAATTGGCTTGATTTATGCACTGAAAAAAATTTAGTTAATCAAATTAATTTTATAGATTTTATTTTGTAATAATATGGAAAAAAATAATTTCAATAATTTCAATAATTTCAATAATTTTGCAATTTTAACCTGCCTGACAATTTCAATTGTAACTGCATTTATTTATTTTGATAGAATTGAAATGGATCTGTATGAAATTATTAAGAGTCGACATGATGTCTTGGTTGATTTTAACGGAACTGATAATGCACCTTTCAAATATAGAATACTTTCTCCAATAATAATTGAATTTTTACAAATATTTTTAAAACTTTTTTTTAATGAAAAAATAAGTTTCCAACTCTCTTATATTTTATTGAATACATTTTCGATATTTGCTTTTACAACTTTGTGTTTTTTTTATTTTAAAAAATACTTTAAAAATAGCACTTCGATTATTGGTGTATTATTAATTGGAATTTTAATAAATGTTCACTTAAAAGATTTGTTTATAGTAGCCACTATATTAGATGCATCTTTTCTTGTCTTGGCTCTTCTATTAATCAAAAATCAAAAATATTATTGGCTTTTACCCCTTTTAGTATTTGCAGGACTTAACAGAGAAACATCAATATTAATAATAGTTATATTTTTTATTAAATTAATTTTTCTAAAAGAAATTAAAAAGAAAAATATATTATTATTCTTTTATTTAATTTTAACTTACATATTTATTTTTATATCGCTTAGATATTTTTTGGGACCTGCAGAACATATGTCATTATCTTCAGAAGATCATTTTTTGTTGGCTATTTTTTTATGGAACATAAAATTAGAATATTTTCTTTATGCTTTATTTTTATACTTTATATTTTTTGGCTTTTTATGGATTTATGTGATCAGTGGATTTAAAAAATTAAATTATGAGTTAAGAGAGAATTATTTGATACTTCTTTTTTATTTACCGTTGATTTGGGTTTTTGGTTCATGGTATGAAACAAGGCTATTAATTCCAATGTTTTCGATTGTGATTCCAAGTTTACTTGCATTTTATGACAATACAAAATAATTATTAATCTTTATTATTATTTTGCATTATCAGTTTTAGCGCATCAATCTAATATCATAAATATATTATTTAACAAATATTATGGTTTTAAAATACATTAATGGAAACTTAATATTTTAAAAAATTATAAAAAATTAAATTGTAACAATTAAATCTAAATCTTATATAATTTATAAAGTTATGTCTTTATCAATAATTATTCCTATTTTAAATGAAGATAAAAATCTAGAAACATTGCATAAAAAAATTATTTTAAATTTAAAGAAAATTGAATTCGAAATTATTTTTGTCGATGATAATTCTGATGACAATACAAAATCTATTTTAAAAAAACTTTCAAAAAATAATAAAAAGACAAAATTTATAATTAGAAAAAAAAAACGTGATTTAACCCAATCTTGTTTTCTTGGTATTGAAAATGCTAAATTTAATAATATTTTGATAATGGATGGAGATTTGCAACATGATCCTTCAAACTTGCCATTTTTAATTAAAAAATATTTTCAAAAAAAAGCAGATGTATTAATTGGAACTAGAAATTTTAAAAAAAAGATTGAAGGTTTAGATATATTTAGATTTTACACATCAAAAATCTTAATTTTTATATTTAATTTTTTTTTCGGTTTTAAAACTATGGACCCTTTAAGTGGTTTTTTTATCTTTAAAAAAAAAATATACATAGAAAATAAAAAAAATTTATTTGGTAAAGGTTATAAAATTTTAATTGATTTATTATACAATTATAAAAAAGATATTAAAATTTTTGATCAAAATATAAATTTCAAAATGCGAAATTTTAATTCAAGTAAAATAAGTTTGCGTGTGCTTTTGAATTTCTTTAAGCTTATTATATTTTTAATAATTCGTGTTAAATGATTCATAGTCATCAAAATAATTAGTGGATTAACATATTATATCATAGTATTTTATCGTAATATTGAAATATGAAGTCAACTAAAGTTAAATCAGATTCAAAACCAGTTCAGTACTATAGTCATTTATTTAAATCATTAATAAAATATAAACAGCAACCTCCTTATTTTATTTACTATCCGACTAGTAGATGTAACTTAAAATGCTCACATTGCTTTTATCACGATAGTTTAAATAAAAAACATAACGAACTTTCGATTGATGAAATTGACAAAATCACAAAAACTATGGATCCAATTTTACATTTAATTTTAACTGGTGGTGAGCCTTATTTAAGAAATGACTTGGATCAAATTGTTAAAATTTTTTATGAAAACACTAAGGTCCCAGTGATAAGCATTCCTTCAAACGGTTGGTACTTAGAAAAAATGGATAAACAAATTAGAAATATGATGGATTGGTGTCCATTATTAACTTTAAATCAACAAATATCAATCGATGGTATTGGCGCTGATCATGACGCTATAAGAATGGATAAACAAATAAAAGATGGAGCAAATTCTTTTGAAAGAGCAATCTTAACAATAAAGCATCTAAAAAAATTACAAGAAATTTTTGAAAGAATTAATATTGGTATCATCATTACATTCACAAATCAAAATCAGGAAAAATTTAAAGATATTCTTGAAGAAATTTACTCATTGGCAGAGCCAGATAATATAGCAATAAATTTAGTAAGAGGAGATCCAAAAGAGAAAGTAAATTTAGACTTAGATTTAAATCTTTATAAAAAAGCTGTGGAATTTAGAGATAGCCTATTTTATGAAAAAAAAATGTCTGGTCATAAAAAATTTGTTGGTAATAAATTTGCCACTGCCGCACGCATTATGCTGAATGAACTTGTTAGTAAAACTTTTGAAGAAAATAAATATACCACGCCTTGTTATGCGGGCAACCTAAGTGGCGTAATGTATAGTGAGGGAAATGTTTATCCATGTGAAATATTAGATGATACTCATAAAATTGGAAACATTAGAGATTTTGAATTAAATTTTAAAAAACTTTGGCTTTCTAAAAAAGCAGAAGATGAAGTTAAATTTATAAGAAAAACTAAATGTTTTTGCACACACGAGTGTTTTAATATGGTTAATATACTTTTTAACCCAAAGCACTATCTTGAAATTTTAAAAAAAACAAAATTACTTTCATAAATCAATTATGAATTATAAGATTTCTGTAATTATACCTTTTTTTTATTCAAAAAAAAAAAATAACAAAGCAAATGAATTTGCCTTGCTATCATTTGAAAAATGTTTGCGAGCAATTTCAAAATCTAAATACAAAAATTATGAAGTAATTCTTGTTTCTGATAATAGTAGCGATGACTCTATTAAGTTAGCAAACAAGTACCCTTTCAAGATTAAAAAGCTAAAAAAAAATTATGGTGCTGCTTATGCTCGTAACCAAGGTGCAAAGTTATCTAAGGGAGAAATCTTATTATTTATAGATTCTGACGTTGAAATTAATGATAATGCAATGAATATCATCAACCAGCATAATAATACAAAAAATAGTTATGGTATATTACAAGGCGTTTATTCTCATAAACCTAACTATGAAAGTCCAGCAACTCAGTATTTAATGAGCTATCATTGTTACTATCTTTTTTCGGAAACTAAAAATAATAAGTTTACCAAATCCCTTTGCTCGTGTTTTGTGGCAATTAAAAAAGATATATTTATTAAAAATGGAGGATTTGATATTAATTTTAACAATGCCGATCCTGAAGATATTGATCTAGGCTATAGATTAATTAACAAAGGTTTAAAAATACCTTTAGAGAAAAAACTTAAATCTACTCATCATATAAATTTTTCAACATGGTCTTTTGTTAAAAGAACTTTAAGAATGCACACTAATGAAATGAAAATGTATTTAAGAAATAGAAATATATCAATGAAAATAAAACAATCAAATTATACTACAATCATTTTAAGTATGATTTTAATTTTTATAAAAATAATTTTATCCTCGCTATATTTTTTTTACGAAATTCCACATTTTGAAAAAATATTTATTATTTTGGTTGTTCTTTTTTTATTATTACACGGAAATTTTTTAAAATTTGTTTTAATTTCTAAAGGTTTTATTGTGACGCTAAACACAGTATTTTATATTTTTTTACATAGAATTTTATTTATAATTTGTTTTTTTAAAGGGATATTTGATTTTTATATTCTTAGGAATAAATATTAGATTAATTTTTTTATTATTTTTAAAGTATTAATTCTAAAAAATTTTTTGTTTAATCTTAATTTTTTTTCAATAAATTTCTTTTCTATTTGCTTTATCGCGTCATCAATTGATTTATCTGGTTTAAAGCCTGCTTTTAAAATTCTTTCAGAGTTTTGCCTATAAGATCTTGGATCATTCGTTTTTTTTATAACAATATCTGATTTTTTTTTTATTATTTTATTAACTCTTTTTGCGATATTAGTTATAGAAAGATTTTCAAATCCAACATTAAAAATTATTTCATTTATAGATTTATTTTTTTTTAGTTTTCTTTCTAATGAAAATGTATATGCTTTAATCATATCATCCATTGTTAAATTTGGTCTAATTTGTTTTCCTCCAAAAATTGTAATTTTTTTTTTTTTTAAAGCATCAAAAGTTAATGCATTGACAGCAACATCTAATCTCATAGATTGTGAGTATCCACAAACAGTAGCTGGCCTTAATATAGTTAAATCAATATACTTATTAAAACTTATCAATATTCTTTCACTTATCATTTTTGACTTATTGTATTCAGATATTGGTTCTAGGCTTAAATCTTCGGTAACCTTTTTTTCATTTTTAATTCCATAAACACTACCTGAGGAGGCATAAATAAATTTTTTTATTTTTTGTTTTATTGCTAATTTAATTATTTTAAATGTAGCTACAACATTGACTTCCCAGGTTAAGCTAGCATCTAATTCGGCTGCGGGATCATTTGCTATAGAAGCTAAATGAATGATGCAATCGGCATTACCAATATCTTTTTTTGAGATATTTCTTATATCTTTTTTGATAATTTTCAAATTTTTATTCGGTTTCAAATAATTTCCAAACCAAAATGTATCAATGACTGTAACTATACAACCTTTGCTTATTAATTTTTTTACAAGGTTTGTTCCTATGTATCCACCTCCGCCAGTTACAACAATTTTTTTTAACATTAAGTTTTATAAAATGAATTTATTAATCTAGCCATTCTAGAAACATCTTTTTTTACTATAAATTCATGCACAGGAAGAGATAATGTAGTTTTTGCAAGATTTTCAGCAATTGGAAATGCACCTTTTTTGTATTTAAGAAATTTTGCTGCAGGTTGCAAATGAATTGGTACTGGGTAATGAATTTTTGCATCTACATTTTTTTTAATTAAAAAATTCATCAACTGGTTCCTCTTTCTTACATTAATTTGGTATAAGTGAAAAACTTCTTTTAAATGCTTCAATCTCTTAAGAGTTCTAACATTTTTGTTGTTTTTCAAAAGTTTGTCAAAATACATAGCATTTTCTATTCTTTTTTTAGTAATATTGTCTAATTTATATTTTATTTTATAGTTTGCTATTGCAGCCTGAATGGTATCAAGTCTAGAATTATAAGCAAATTCTTTACAATAATTTCTACTAATTAAACCGTGATTTCTAATTAAAGAAAGTCTTTCCGCCAATTTTTTTTTATTTGTAATAATAAACCCACCATCTCCCCAAACATTAAGGTTTTTTAAGGGATGCATGCTAAATGTACAAGCATCACCAAATTCAACTATATTTTTTTTATGATATTTTGATTGTATGGCGTGACAGGAGTCTTGTATAATTTTTAAATTGTGTTTTTTAGCAATTTTTAATATTTTTTTCATCTCGCACGGTCTACCACTCCAATGTACAGGCATTATAGCTTTAGTTTTTTTGTTTATGACTTTTTCTATTTTATTTTCGTCAATATTGTAGTCATCTTTAACATCAACAAAAATAGGTTTGGCTCCCGCTGTAACTATTGACCCTACGGTTGCAATGAAAGTAAATGGAGTAGTTATCACTTCATCATTTTTTCCAATATCTAAAGCTTTTAAAGTTAAATAAAGAGCATCTGTACCGTTTCCAACCCCCAAAGCGTATTTAGCTCCAGTAATTCTTCTTATATTTTTTTCAAATTTACTAACTTCTCTTCCTAGAGTGTAATCACCTTTTTTTACAACGTCTTCAATTTTTTTAAAAATTTTTGAATAATCAGAAAATTGTTCAACCAAATAACTGTGGTTTAGTTTAATTTTATTATCTTTTTTATATTGACTTGGTAGAAAGTTTTTCATTTTTGAATATATTCAATAGGTAGATTTTTAATTTTTTTAAAATTTATTAAACTAAATTCTATGACTTTCTTTATACCATTATCAATGGTGGTATTACAATTCCAATCAAGCTCTTTTTTTGTTGCAGCAGAACTAATATTATAAATTAAATCTTTCCCTTTTCTATCTGAAGATTTTTTTGTAATTATATTGAAATTTTTGCCCATTAGTTTTGCAACTTTTTTTATAATATCTATAACACTATATAATTTGTTTCCTGAAAAATGATATGTTTTTCCCACATTGCCTTTTTTAATTATTTTATAAATACCACTACAGAAATCTTCTGAAAAAATATAGTTTCTTTTTGATTTACCATCGCCATGAATAGGGAATTTTTTCTTTTTTAATATAGATAAAATTATTTTAGGTATTAATCTATAATAAGGTTGACCTGGTCCATAAAAGTTAGAGAATCTAGCAATAATCCCATTGAATTTAAAATTTTTAATTAAATTATTTATATACAATTCGCATGATAACTTTGATGTTGCATACGGAGTCGAAGGATTAAATAATTTGTTTTTTTCTATAATTTTGTAATTTTGTGATCCAAAAATTTCTGGGGTAGAAATGTATATATATTTTTTTATAAAATTAAGTTTTTTAATTTCGTTCAAAATATGAATTTTGCTTAAAACATTAATATCAAAGTATCTTTGTGGTAAACTCCAACTTTCGTTAACCATACATAAAGATGCAAAATCTAAAATATAATTTGGTTTTTCTTTTTTTATAATTTTGATTAATTTAAAAATATCACTTCTTTTTAACAAATTTATTTTTAACATTTTAAAATTATTTTTTTTTATATTTTTTTTAAAATTTAAATAAATATTTGGTTTTTTCTGATTATAAGTTCCATAAACTAAAAATTTTTTTTTTAATAAATAGTTTGTCATTGAAGCGCCTGAAAAACTATTGCTACCTAATATGAGTATTTTATTCATTTTAATAATTTGAAATTGACATATAGATAGATTAATTACAATTGTTATAATATACCTTCAAAATAAAAAAAATGAAAAAGTTTAGTTTAGATAGATTGGTTGATGTTGCGAAAAATTTAAAATCCAAAGGAAAAAAAATTGGACTTTGCCATGGTGTATTTGATATTTTGCATGCAGGACACATAAGTCACTTTGAAGAAGTAAAAAAAAAATGTGACTATTTGTTTGTTACAGTTACAGAAGATAAGTTTGTGTATAAAGGACCTAACAGGCCGGTAAATAGTCATCATTTTAGAGCTAAAATTCTTGACTCAATTAAACTAATTGATTTCGTTGGAATTAATTACAGCCCCGATGCTGTAAAAAGTATTCAGGCAATAAAGCCTGATTATTATTTTAAAGGAAAAGATTTTAAAAACAAAAAGGATTTAACTCAAAGATTGGGTAAGGAAATTCGATCTACTAAAAAAATTGGAGGAGATATAGTATTTACAGAGTCTCCACTTAAAAGCTCTACTGAAATTATTAATAAAAGTTTTTCATATATTTTTGATAGCAAGTTACAAAAATTTCTATCTCAAAAAAATAAAAGTTTATTGTTAAATCAATGCATCTCTCAACTTGAAAAAATAAAAAAATTGAAAGTTTTAATAGTTGGAGATGCTATTATCGATCAATATGATACTGTTAGACCTCTTAATAAACCAATAAAAGAAAATATTTTAGCAACTAGATATATTGAGTCCAATATATATTTAGGAGGCGTTTTTGCTGCAGCAACAAATCTTGCAGAATTTAACAATGATGTTACGGTTTGTACATTAATTGGAAAAGATCAAGATATCAGAAAAAAAGTTAAAAATTTTCAAAAAAAAATAAATTCAAAAATATTTTTAGAAAAAAATAAAATTACTACACGAAAAAAAAGGTTTATAGATGCTGGTTATAAGAGAAAAATTAATGAAGTTTATTATATGGATGATGCTTTATTAAGCAAATTAAATGAAAGAAAAATTTTGAAATTTTTAAACAAAAATGTAAAAAAATATGATGTTGTAATTTTAATCGACTATGGTCATGGATTTATTAACAGAGACATCTACAAGATATTGAAGAAAAAATCTAAATTTTTAGCTATTAATTGTCAAACAAACAGCGCAAATCATGGATTCAATTTTATTACTAAATATGAAAAGTCTGATTATATATGTATAGATGAACCCGAATTAAGATTGGCAACTTCAAATAATTTTGATGAAATAGAAAAAATAATTAAATCACAGTTATTAAAAGTAATTAAATGTAAAAATATAAGTATTACTAGAGGTAGAGATGGTTCTATCTCTTATTTAAAATCAAAATGTTTAAATGTTCCAGCTTTAATCTCAGATAAAGTTATTGATACAATTGGTGCTGGAGATGTATTTTTAATTATAACATCTCTTTTACATTCTATTAAAACAGAGCAGTTAACTGCTAATTTAATTGGTAATATAGCCGGCGCCTTAAAAGTGGATATTCTTGGTCATTCACAGCCTATAAGTAAGACTAACTTTTATGCAATTTTAAAACATATATTAAAATAGATAAACTTTTATGCAAATTAGTACAAATAAGAAAATAAGTCTTTATTATGAAATGCTTAGAATAAGAATGATAGAGATGGCAATCTCAAATAGATATAGCGATCAAGAAATGAGATGTCCTGTACATCTTTCTATTGGCCAGGAAGCTATTGCTGTTGGAATTTGTGATAGCTTGAGAAAAAATGACAAAATAGTAACTGCTCATAGATCTCATGCACATTATCTTGCAAAAGGAGGGTCATTAAAGAAAATGTTGGCAGAACTTCACGGCAAAGTCACAGGATGCGCCAAAGGATTTGGTGGTTCAATGCATTTAGTAGACCTTAAAGCAGGTGTTTATGCGGCAGTTCCAATAGTAGGAAGTGCTCTACCAATAGGAACAGGCATAGCTTGGGCTAACAAATTAAAGAAAAAGAAAGATATCGTGGTTGCTTTTTTTGGAGATGCGGCTACTGAAGAAGGAGTATTTTTTGAAAGTTTAGATTTTGCATCTTTGCACAATTTACCAATACTATTTGTTTGTGAAAATAATGATTACTCCATTTATTCACACATAAGCAAGAGACAATCAAAAAAAAGAAATATTTCCAAAATAGCTAAATCTTTAGGTATAAAATCTGCTAAATTAAATGGAAATTCTATTGAAGAAGTATTTAATATTACAAACAAAATAGTTAAAGAAATAAAAAAAAATTCAAAACCATATTTAATTGAATTAAAAACATTTAGAAACATAGAACACTGTGGACCAAACAATGATGACTTTCTAAATTATAGAAGCAAAACATATTTGAATTTTTGGAAAAACAAATGTCCAGTAATTAATTATGAGAATGAATTAAAAAAAAAAAAATATTTATCAACATTGAATGAAAGAAATATTAAAAAAAAAATTAGCAAAGAAATAAATAGATCTTTTAATTTTGCTAGATCAAGTAAATTTCCAGATAAAAATTTGTTAAAAAAATATATATATGCCTAAAATAGATAGAAATTTATTTGTTTATCAAGCAATAAATGAGGCATTAACTCTATCTATGAAAAAAAATAAAAATGTTTTATTAATTGGATTGGGTGTAGATGACCCTAAAGGAATATTTGGGACTACTAAAAATATAAATAAAATATTTAAAAAAAATAGAGTATTTGAATTTCCAACTGCAGAAAATGCAATGACAGGTATAGCGATAGGATCATCTCTAATGGGTTTTAGGCCGGTTATAACTCATCAACGAGTTGAATTTTCATTATTGTCTATAGAGCAAATTATTAATCAAGCAGCAAAATGGTATTTTATGACAGGTGGTCAAAAAAATGTTCCTATAGTAATAAGACTGATTATTGGAAGAGGATGGGGTCAAGGACCTCAGCACGCCCAAAGTCTAGAAACTCTTTTTGCACATATCCCAGGTCTTAAAGTTGCAAGTATTTCAACGCCTTATAACGCAAAGGGCATAATATTGTCTGGCATAGAGGATCCAAATCCAGTTATTATTTTTGAACACAGATGGTTACACGAAGCCAAAGGCTATGTTCCAAAAAAATATTACAAAACAAAATTAGGAAAAGCTCATATTTTAAAAAAAGGAAAAGATATCTCTTTAATATCAAGCTCATATATGATCGTTGAATGTTTAAGATGTGCAGAAATATTAAAAAAATATTCTATTGATGTCGAGGTAATTGATATACAAAGTTTTAGACCATTGGATACTAAAAAAATGATTAAATCAGCAAGAAAAACAAAGAAAGTCTTAATAGTGGATAATGGAGGAGTAAGCTATGGAATAAGTGCTGAAATAATGTCAAAAATTTACGAAAATTTAAATTCAAAAGAAAAGATAAAAATTTCATTAAATAGAATTGGTCTCTCTGATAATCCTATACCAAGTACAAGAAAACTAGCAAAAGTTTGCTATCCTGATTTTGAAGATATTATAGATAAGGTTAAGTTAATTTTAAGTAAAAAAATTAACATAAAACATAACTTAAAAAAAAATATTTCAAGTGATCAACCAAATAAAAATTTTATGGGTCCTTTTTAAGAATGTTTAAAATAATTGTAATTTATAAAAAATTTATTTAGTTTAAGAAATGAAAACAAATCAAGAAAATCAAAAAATAAAAAAATACTTAGAACAATTATCAGCCCATATAGTTACTAGTAATTCTAATATTAAAAAGTTAATTAAAATTAAAAAAAAAATAATTAAAACCAAAAATACAAAAAATAAAGTTCTTATTTTTGGAAACGGTGGAAGCTCTGCAATTGCGAGTCATTTCTCTATAGATTTAATTAATAAAATTGGAATAAGATGCTTAAATTTTAGTGATGACGCTTTACTAACTTGTTTCGCTAACGATTATGGTTTTCACAAATGGATTTATAAAGCAATTGATCTATTTTGTGATAGAAATGATGTAATAATATTTATTTCTTCTAGTGGTCAATCAAAAAACATGATTGAAGGTATAAATTTAGCAAAAAAGAAAAAAATTAATAATTTAATTACATTTACCGGTGGAAAAAAAAATAATCCTCTTTCCAAAAAAGGAAATATAAATTTATGGGTAAATAGCAAAATATATAATCATATTGAAAATGCCCATCAAATTTGGCTTTTAAGTATTGTAGACTCAATTAAATTAAATAAGTTAAAATTTAAATAACCATTCTTAAAATTTTTTTAACTTGATCAGAAAAATTTTTTTTTGGATATTCAAAATATATTTTACTTTTTTTTGCGGCCAATTGATCAGTTTTTTTGTCTCCAATCATAAAGCTTGTTTTAATATTAATTTTCCATTTTTTTCTGATATTTTCTATCATTAAGTTTCCTGGTTTTCTTAAATTTGTAATTTTTCTGTATTTCTTAATAGTTGCTTTAGGATGGTAAGGGCAATAATAAATTTGTTTGAAAAAGACACCTTTTTTTTTAAAGATTTTTTTAATTCTTTTTGTAAATATTTTATATTCTTTTTCTGTGAAAATTCCTTTTGCAATTCCAGACTGATTAGTAATAATAAATAATAAGTAGCCTTTTTTAGTTAAAAATCTTAATCCCTTAATTACTCCTTTTCTAATTTTAAAGTCTTTAATTTTATGAACATATCCGTAGTCATAATTAATAACCCCATCTCTATCTAAAAAGACACCAGGTTTTTTTATTAATTTATTTTTCATAATTTTTACAATAATAAGCCTGCAACAATATACGATTTGCAAACTTCTTAAAGCTGATATAACTAGATTTTATGAAAAACATAAATATTGAATGTTTTCCGGTCGATAAAAAATATAGCAAGTTCGAACTTGGTATAGACTCGGAGAAAACAAAACATCTTGAAACTTTAAATGAAAAAAAAACTTATATAGCTTTTATAATTTTATTATCTATAACTATTTTAATTGTTTTTTTATCAATCCAATTAACAAATTATAATTTTATTTTTTATTTTCCATGCATCTTCATAATTGCAGGTAGGCAAGGAGCATTTCTTCAATTAGTTCATGAAGCTTCTCATTATTTAGTTAGTAAAAATCATAAAATAAATGATTTCTTTGGTAGTTATTTATGTGCCTTTCCAATTGGTGTAAATTTTGCAGGTTTTAGATCGGGTCATAATAATCACCATGTGAATACCGCAACCGATGAAGATAGCCCAACTGATTTAGATAAATATAGAGTAGTAGATACAAAAAAATTAGAACTTTATAAATTATTCTTAAAAGATTTAATTGGAATTAGTGCCATAGAGGTATTTCTTAGTTATGGAAAAAATAATCAAAAAAAAATAAAAAAAAATAATTCTTTAAAACATTTAATATTAACCATTATTAAATTAAGTTTTATTCAACTAATTATTTTATTTTTATTTGGTTTCAATATTGAGAATTATATTTTGTTTTGGATTATTCCGCTTGTAAGTCCTCATATGTTTCTTATGCGGATACGTGGTCTTGCTGAACATGGGCAAAGCAATCAATTAGGTTGTAAGGCAGAAAACAATTCAGCTGGAACATTTTACACAAGATCATTTTTAACACCCCTAAATTCTTATAAAAATATAGTTTTATCTTATTTAGAAAGAATTCTTATAGGTTCATTCTATGTTCACTATCATCACGAACATCATATTTTTCCTAACGTGCCATGGTATAATTTGCCTGAGCTCAGTAGTTTAGTTTCTAGTAATATTAAAAAAGTAAATACTGCAAATGTTTATAGAAAGGGATATTTTTCTGCAGCTTTCAATAATTAATTAAAATGTATGCATTAATCACAGGTACAACTAATGGAATTGGAAAGTCAATTGCAAGGAAACTTTTATACAAAAATTTAAAATTAGTTGGAATAGATAAAAAAAAACATAACAACTTTAATCATAAAAATTTTTATTCAATTAAATTAGACATTTTGAATAAAAATTCAGTTTTAAATTGTATAAAACAATTGAAAAAAAACAAAAAAATTCCAAAATACTTTATTTTGAGTGCTGGAATAAATGTTTATGATAATGATAAAAAATTTGATTTAGAAAAATTTAAAAAATGTTTTGATATAAATTTTTTTGGAGTAATGAATTTTGTCGATGCTATTGAAAAGTTAAATATAAAAGGCAGAAAAATTTTATCAATTTCTTCAACCTCTAATATCATACCTAATCCTAAAGCATTGGGTTACTATTCGAGTAAAGTTTTGCTAAAAAAAAACTTTAAAATTTTAAATTCTAATAGGACAAATGATTATAAAGTAATTATCCTTGGACCAGTAAAAACTAAGATTTCTAGAAAACTTAAAAAACCATCAGGACTAGCCGGAATGATATATAAAACTATACAAATATCAGCCGAAAAGGCTGCTGATAAAATAATTTATTTTATGTCTAGTTCTAAAAAAACTTTACATGTTACCTATTTTGCAACTATTATTTATTATCTGATTAAGTTTTTATTAATATTTATTCCTAGTTTATATATGAAAAATAAAAATTGATTAATATCTTAATATGAAAAAAAATTTTTCTAAAGTTAATACACCCGAAACAAGCGATGATTGGAAAAAAAAAACAATTAAAAATCGATTAGAAATAATTTATCAAGAATTAAAAAAGAATAATTTATATAAGGATTTTAAAGTGATTGATGTGCCCGATAATGGACAAATAGTGCTAAAAATAGAGAAAAAAATACCAGCAAACAAAAGAGGTTTATTTCTTCTCGAGCTGGAGGAAAGGTTGAAATCTGCAATCGATAAAGGTATCACTATATGGCTAGAGCCAGTAGGTGATAAAAGTAAATTAAGACAATTAAGGGGAATTAAATTTAATTAATGATTTCAACAGCAAGTTTAAATAATCAAACTAAATCTGTAAAAACCAATCAGGGAAAGCTAATATTAGATTCTCATAAATTATCTTATCATTATAGTAGAGTTCAAGCTTGGGAAAATGGAGAAAAAATTGCTCCAATCTCTGTAGATATGGCTTTGACTAGAGCATGTGGAGCCATGTGTTCATTTTGTTATGCAATGGTTCAAGAACCTCAGGAGAGAGCGAGTGTTAAAACAAAAGATGCTTTAAATCTTCTTGATGACTTTGCAGAAATAGGAGTGAAAGGAGTTTCTTTAATTTCAGATGGAGAAAGCACTCTTTCCAAAGCTTATGTGCCATTTGTTCAGCATGCATCAAAGATAGGTATAGATGTCGGAAATGCAACGAATGGATGGGAATGGGAGCCAGAAAAAATAGATCAAGTTCTTCCCTATATGACTTGGGTAAGATTTACAGTTGCCGCAGGGACTCCAGAAGGTTATGCAAAAATAATGTTTAAAAGTTCTGAACATACACATGTATTTGATAGAGCAATGAGTCATATTAAGTATGCTGTTCAACTAAAAAAAAAATTAGATTTAAAAGTAACACTTGGTATCCAAATGGTTTTAATGCCTGAGTTTAAGGATGAAATAATTCCATTTGCAAAACTTGCATTAGATTTAGGAGTTGATTATGGAGTGATTAAACATTGCTCTGATGATGAATTGGGAACATTAGGTGTTGATTATTCAAAATATGAAGAAATGTATAATCTTTTAAAGGAGTCAGAAGAACTAAGTAATGAAAATACAAAAATTATTGTTAAGTGGAGCAAAATTAAAGATAAAGGCATACCAACATATAGTAGATTTTATGGCCCGCAGTTTTTATTACAGATAAGCGGAAGTGGTTTAGTAGCTCCATCCGGAATGTTTTTTAATGCAAGATATTCAAAATTTCATATTGGTAATTTTACAGATGAAAGATTTATAGATATTTTTAAGTCAGATAGATATCAATTAATTATGGATTATTTATCATCACCAAATTTTGACGCCAGAACTATGATGGGAACTTTACCGATTCAACATTATGTGAGCCAAGCTTTGGATAATCATATGAAAGGAATTTCTAAAATTTCTAGCGCTACCGGTTCAGAACCTCTGCATGTAAATTTTCTCTAGTTTAAAATATAAATTTAAATTAATTAATATGCTCTCCATTTTAATACCTTGTCTTAATGAAGAAACTTTAATTAATAAAACTTTTAAAGAAATATTTAAGTCATTAACAAAATTAAAAATTAAGAAGTACGAGATAATTTTTATTGACGATGGTAGTATTGATAAAAGTCTAAATTTTGCAAGGAAGATAAAAAAAAAAAATAAAAAAATTATAATTTCAACCAATAAAAAAAATTTTGGATTAGGATATAATTTTTTTAAAGGTATTAAATTGGCCAAAGGAAATTACTTTATTTTCATACCATGTGATAACTCTCATCCATCTAATGAAATATCTAAAATTCTAAAATATATGAATTCAAAGTATGATTTAACAACTACGTATTACTCAAATAGATCTAAGCAAAATTTTACAAGACACTTATTCACAAGTTTTTACACTCCTTTATTAAACTTTATTTATGGTACAAATTTTCCATATTTTAATGGATTAACTTTATATAAAACAAAATATTTAAAAAAAATAAAATTTAAGAATCCAAGTTTTTCCTTTCAAATAGAAATATTTGTTTATCTATTTCATAAATATAGTTTAAAGATAAAAATTGTACCTACGATTATTAAAGATAGAGTTTCAGGATCGAAAGCATTTAAATTCAAAAATTCAGCTAGCGTATTATATAATGTTGTTAAAATATTATTTAAAAGTATTTACTATCGTATTTCAAACTTTGTTAATAATTGAAAATACTAGAGAAATAAAAAATAAATAATTTTTATTTTTTTTAATAGAATAAAAGTTATTTTTATTAAGTAATTGATCATTATTTTTTAATCTACTAATTCTATTGTTAACTACAACTGCACAATTATATTTTTTTAGATAATTCGAAATAGAAATATTTTTTTCTTTATTTTCCTTTAGATCTAAAATTATTTTGGTTCTGGGTGAAGTAACAATCATATTTAAAAGATGAAAAAAAATATAAAAAAGATTTAAATTTATTACAAAAAAAGTCAGCAAATACTCTGGATGATATTCAAAGGATAAAAATGAAAATAAAAAAAGATTAAAAAAAAAAGTAAATAAGTCTGCAGTTCTAAATGGAAAACGATATCTCATACCAAAAATTATAAAAAATATTTTTAAAGATATAAAATAAGTTATTAAATTTAACATTACTAAACTAGAAGAGCTCATCATCCCTCTGATTTTAAATTAAAAAATTTTTTTATTAAAAATAAAATATTTATAAAAAATCCAAGATTATTTTTTAATGAAATCTTATTGTTTTTTATTAAAATAATTTTTTGTTTTTCTAAGTCTTGAATTCTTAAAGATATTATTTTTTTTTTTTCTAAAAAATTAATAATATCTTTTTTTTTTCGTCTTTTTTTTAAATATTGAAAAATTAAATATGTGGGGCTTTTTATATATTTTGCTGAAATGGTTAAAAAAAATGATATAAAAAATAAAACATAAAGTACAAAAAAAAATAAATAATCATTAAAAATAAATTCAAAATTAAATAATTTAGCATTTATAAATATAAACAGACTATATAAAATAAAATTAATAAAATATTTAATAAAAATTTTATTATTTAATTTCTGACTAATTAAATAATAAATAGCATTTAATCCAAAAGTATAAAAAATTATCATAGAAGACATTTTAAATTTATATAGAATTTAATAAAGTAAGTCACTTATATTAAAATAATATCTTATATACTTTTATTTTTAATTATATGTAAAATAAATTAAGTTATTAATATTTACTTCTTTATTATTTGTTTTTTTAAAACTATAAATTTCTACATTATTATGTTTTTTTAAGTCTTTGATTTTGTATGTAAAATTATTATAAAAAATCAAGGAATTTTTATTAAAATCAATTTTTTTTAAATTTTGTTTTAAAAAATTAACTTTAATAAATTGATTTAGTTCTTCTTTATTAGAGTTAAGTATTAAAACTATTAAATCACAATTATTTTTCCCCCAAAATCCTTTTTTGTTTGAATGCAAGTTGCTTGCAGAAAGAATTAATAGCTTGGAATTTTTGAATAAATTATATTCAGGGTAATTAGTTGTTATGCAGTTTCCACTATAATCACTTATTATTCTGTTAATATTATTTTTTAAATAATCTTCTTTTGTATCAGAGGAAAAAGTAGAAATTTGATTAATTTTGTAATCTGGAAAAAATTTTAAAGAAAGTGCCAATATAAAAATTATATAAATAAAGTTGATTTTTTTTTTATTTATAAATTTATAAATTGTTAAAAACAGTAAAATTATCAATACAGCCAAAGATAAAGAAAGAATGCCAACCAAGGTTGTGTCTGGTTCGTATCTAAAATCTAAAATTTTTTTAGAAATACTTAATGATAAAAAAATTATAATTATAGATGTTAATTTATTATTTAATATAAAGTTGGGTTTATTAATATTATTATAGATTTTAAATAATAAATACACTGCTAAAGGCGTAAAAATACCCAATCTTGATGGATAATAGTGCAAAGGATCAATTACTGTACCAAGAATAAAAAATATAGCTATTGAAACAAAAAAAATTACAGCAACATTTTTATCAAATTCATTTTTTAAACTTTTTTTGTTTAAAAATATTAATATTAAAAATAAAAATAAAAAATTATTTCCATGCTGTCCAAAAAAAATGTTGAAAATATTTAAAATAAAATATTTTATAGTGTAAAATAAATAATTTTCATTAATTATTAAATTGTTTTTTTCACCTAAGAGATTATTTATTTCATTAATATTTGAGAATAAGTAAAATGAAACACCTACTAAACTTCCTAATAAAAAATAAAATAATTGAAAGTTATTAATTCTATTTTTATAGCGATAAAAAGCTATAAGTGATAAAAAAACGAAACCCCATATTATTCCACTAACAATTATTGTAAGAGAGCCCAACGAAATGAGAGCACCTATAAAAAAATTATTTAAATAAAAATTTTTAAAAATTTTAAAATAATAAATAGAAAATATTATTAAATTTACTAAAATTAAATAATGATGAGAATTATGCAGAACATGAGAAAAACTTCCGTCTGATAAAATTAAAATTACTGATAGTAATGAATATTTTAATGATTTAAAAATGTTATAAAATAAGAGAAATGTAAAAACAATTATTAAGGATTTAAACAAAATTTTAAAATTTAAAAAACTATTTAAGTTAACTGATAATTTTAATAATTTAAAAATTAAACTGTCAAAATATACTGAAAGATAATTGAATAGATCATATTCGTCCCATTTATAAGACATACCAGAATAAAATTCTGAAAAAGGTTTATTAAAAATTAAGAAATTTTCCAAACTCCTTACGGCATGTAAAGTATCCAAATTGGGCAATATGCGATCTTCATAAAGAACAATTTCAAATGTAAAAAAAAATAAGCAAATAAAGATTAAAGAAAACAAAAATAAATTGTTAAGAAACTTTAAATAATTAGACATAATTTAAATTAATTTTAATTGTTTATAAATTAAACTATTAAGTATATCTATATTAAACAAGGACTTATATTGTTAATTAATAACTTTTAATTTGAATATTTTAATATGCCCAAAATTATAAAAATAATATTTTTTAATTTTATCGTTTTAATTTTTGCTTTAAGTTTAATTATATTTTTAGACATTAAAATTGGAGAAAAGATGAATTTAAACTATGCAGGTTATAATTATAAAGGTTACAGAGGATATATTAAAGAACAAAAGAAAAAAAATTATCAAAGAATTGTAACTCTTGGCGGTAGTACTACTTTTGGATATGGCACTACTTTTAAAGAAAGTTGGCCATATCAATTAGAAGAAAGTTTAAAAAAAAATAATTTTAAATATGATGTTGTAAATCTTGGTATTCAAAGTAATAGGATTAAGGGAATTTATTTAGACTTACTCCATTATGATTATTTAAATTATGATTTAGCTATAATTTATTCAGGTTATAATGACTGTTTTTATAAAGGAAAAATTGATTATCTATCTAGGCATGATAATTTTTTTTTCAGAAATTTTAATTATTTGCCTATAATACAAATTTATATTGTAGAAAAGCTAGTATTAACTCTTAATTTAAACCTTGAGGATTATTACTTAAATAAAAAAAAAAAAACTAATTATTTAATGTGTAATGATCCTAATATTAAAAAAATTACAAACGAAGAGATAGATAAATTTACAGGTCAAATTGATAAAAATTATATTAGTTATTATGAAAAAGTTATAGATTTACTTAACTCAAAGAAGAAGAAAATTATAGTAATGCACCAACCATTATATGGAGGAGAACTTCAACAAATTCAAAAGATGAGATTAATTGAATCCCTAAAAAAATATAATTCAATAATTCAAATTGATATGGAAGAATATATTAAAACAAATAATAAAAATTTATTTCTTGACGATATGCACCTAACAAAACAAGGAAATTCAATAATTGCTCAAAAAATATATACTTTATTAATTGATAAAATTATTATGCAATAGTTTTTTAAAATTAGTATTATTGATTTTTTCTAATTTTTATAAATTCTTCAGCAATCAATTTATTACCGTTAAAATTAAAATGTACATCGTAAACAAAATAATATTTTTTTATAAATTTTTTTAGTTGCATATTCTCTTTTTTCTTAAAAAAAATTTTATTAAAATCATAATATTTTTTACATTTAAATTCACAAAATTTTTTCCAAATTTTATTTTGCCGATTATCTTCTTTATCATATAAAATTTGATGTGGAGTAGGATAAACTGCTATTGAAAAGTCAATATTTCTTTTTTTTAAAAATAAAAAAATATTTTCTAAATTTTTTTTTGCTTTTGAAATACCTTCATTAATTTCTTCTTCACTAAAATTTGTTATAGATTTATTAAATGTCCAAGACCATCTAGCATCATTTTTATTATATATATTAAAGGGATCAGCAATAATAAAAATTCTTTTTAAATTTGAAATTAAGTAAAATGATATTTTAAAGTTACTGAAAATAAAATTCTTTAAAGAAAAACTCTTATTCGCATAATTATTTTTTTCTTGATTGGTATATGAATTTTGTTCATCATAAATTTTGTTTTTTATATTTCCGTCTAATTTGTAATAATTAATTTCATCCTGAATATCACTGATATCAACAAAAACTATAATTTCTTTAAATTTAAAACCATAATTTATTAATAATTTTAATTTTTCAAAATATAACAGCGGTGAGTAACTGCCAACACCAAGATTGGCAATACTTAAATTTTCTTTTAAATCTAAAATTCCCACAAAAGTTTTATTATATTCTAAACCTACTCCTTCAACAAAGCTATCTCCCAGAATACCAATATCATAATTTTTTGAATTATTTATATTTTTACAGTCAACTTTAAGTCTGAATTCATTTGTGCATATATGAGGTTTTTTATATCCATATTGACTAATATCAGAATAATTTTTTTTTAAAAAATGATGATATTTTTCATTAGATTCATAAACAGTTTTAATTTTTTTTTTTTTATCAATAATAAATTTAGAATAAACAAAGTCTGTGAAAGTAAATAATAATATTGATAAAATTAAATTAGTAAAAATTAATTTATACATCTAAACTGATTTGACTAAACTAATGGTAAAAAAATTCAATTAAATTAAGTATTAATTGATAAAGATTATTTATATAATAATTAATGAATGGACTTTTTTATAAATAATTATTTTCAATCTCAATCATTCAAAGAACTCAATAAAAATATATTTAAATACGAAACCATAGATTTTTTAGAAAGCAACTTTTTCATTTTAAGGAATAAAAATAATTTTAAAAAAAAAAAAATTGGTTTTTCTAAAATAGAGCTTGGCACTGAATTTAAAGGAATATTAGAATTTTTTGGACAACCAGTAAATTTTAATTTTAAAAATTATGAAAAAGAATTAATTAATTTCCTTGATCAGAGTTGTAAAATAATAAAGGAATATAATCCTGGAATAGTAATTTTTAGATCTGTTGATATTGAAACAAAAGAACAGTTTGAAGCAATATCTAAATCCTTTATTAAATATGGCTATTCACTTAGACCCTGGAAATCTTTAATAATTGATATAAATAACTCCAATAAAGATTTATTAATATCAAATTACAACACACGTAGAGAAATAAAATTAATTAAAAACTTAAATGTTAAAATTGATGAAGTGAAAAATTTTGATGAATATTATTCGTTTATAAGTTTTTTTTTTAAAACAACAGGGCATGAAAATTATCCTAATAAAAATAAATATTTTAATTTAGAAACTTGGAATAATTTAAATATAAATCATAAATTTTTTATTATAAGCATGGATGATTTACCCCATTCTCTTTTTGCGGTAAGAATTTATAAAGAAAGAGCTTACTGGTGTATGGCGGGAAGAATAAGAAACTTTAAATATTCTTTACATGCTTATGCTATAGATTTTTTATTTGAGTATTTAAAAAAAAAAAATATTGGTTTTTTAGATTTGGCTGGTTTTAATCCAGAACCAAAAAATCAAAAAGAAAAAGGAATCAAGTATTTTAAAGAAAAATTTGAAGGAAAAACAATTTATCAATCATCATTCATTTTAGATAATACAATTTTCGTTAAAAACTTAAGATCCATGACAAATTTTTTTAGAAAAAAAAGATCATTTGCTGATGAACCAATAATTTAAATTTATGGATAAAATAAATCATAATTTAGAGAGAAGTATTGTAATAGTAGGTGCCGGTGCAGCAGGTTTGCTATTAAAATCATTATTAAATAAATACTATCCCAATTTTAAAATTTATATCTTAGAAAGGAAAAATATTGATAAAAAAAACTTAAGTAGTTTTTTTTTAAAAAATCCAAAATATTTACATCCAAATGTTTTTTCTAATTTTTTTAAAATTTTATTAAAAAAATATTTGTTTGAAACTTATTTAGATATTTACAAATTAAATTTTTTTAATTCTTTTTTTTTTAATACAAAAAAACTATCAAGGATTGATTTTTTTAAAAAATTAATTTTTTCTGATAATGATAAAAATATTGAAATTATCTCAAAAATAAACGAGATAGAACTAATTAATAATAATAATTTAATTAAAGAAGTAATATTTAAAAAAAATGAAAAGACTCGTAAAATTAGATGTGATTTTATGTTTGATTGTTCGGGAACTAATAATTTTTTTTATAATAAAAATAAAAAAAATAATAATATTTTAAAAATTAACAAATCAAAAAATAAAATATTAATAACTTTTCACTTAAAATTTTTTAACAAAGATGATGAAAAAAAAATTATTAAAATAATAAATAATGAAGATGTAACATTAAATTACCCGTTTCATGACTTAACTATTATGAAAAATAATGAATTTTATACTTTTACATTTGTGTCTAAATTAGAAAATTTAGATAAATTAAAGGCCAAAACAGAACTTAAAAATTTCTTAAAAGATATTCAAATAAATGACTTTGTTATAAATAAATCCTTAAAATGGATACATAAAAATAATGTATTTTATGATTTGAAAGATCATTCTTATATAAAAAATCTTATTCCAGTAGGAGACTCATTATTATTAGTTGATCCCTCTAATGGGATGGGTTTAACAACAATATTACTTAAAACAATATATATTACTAGAAAGATAAAAAATTTTGATATTAAGAATTACTTTAATTTTTCAAACGAATTATTTTTATTGTTAAGTGATCAAAAACTAGGTTTCTCAAAAAAAAAGGGATTTTTAAGAAATTTTTTATCTAGTAAAAAAAATTTTATCCCCTTTTATAATAAGTTAAGATCAGTAATTGTAAATTACAAAGACAGAAAATTTTTTAAAAATATTCTAAAAAAAATATAATTTAAATATTAAAATTTATTTCAATTATATGAGATTTATTTATTTTTATCTTTTCCTTTATAAATTTTTTTATAAAATTATTTGAACACCATTCAGTATTAATAAGTTTAAAATTGTCTTTAAATTTTTCATTTAAAATTTCTTGATAATTATTTTGTTTAGATCCTATTTTTTTTATTGTACTTATTTTATAATCAAAAATAATAATTTTACCATTTCTACTTTTTAAATCAGAAATTATTTTAATTAAATTTTTTAAATCATTTTCATCTAAAAGATATATTGCTGCTACAGAATAAATTAGATCATATTTTTTTATTGGGTTAAATTCACTTAATTTTTTTTCAATTTCTGGTCTATCATTTGGGTTAATCCAGATAGAGTCTGGCAAATCTAATCCATCATAATTATGAGAATGTGAAATTTTTTTATATATTTTAGATCCACATCCAATTTCTAATATATTGAGTGGCTTATTTGACTTAAAATTCTTTTTTAAATATTTTGATATTTCGTAATAAAAAATTGATTTTTCCATATAATAAATTAATGTTTATTTATCCATTTGTTAAGCATAATTGAGTTATAAAATAACCTACTTACCATAACGCTAGGATGTAACTTATGTTGAATTTCATTAATAAATTTTTTTCCATTTTCTGCAAAAAATTTTTTATTTAAATTAAATTCTGCGAAAGACTCAAAATTTATATCCTTATATATTTGATTAGAAATCAATTTATTCATATTAAAGTTCCATCCAAAACCTCTTTTTTCTCTGTTAATAAGATTTGCTGGCATCATTTGTTTTAAATATTCTTTCGGTAAAAATTTATTTTTATTTTTATCAAATGGGCTTCCTATTTTATATTTGTGAGGCAAAGATGCTGCGAATTCAATAATTCTATAATCTAGAAATGGGCTCCTTATTTCAACATTATTTTTCAGTCCAATATTATCAGGATTTAAATAATTATTATTTTCGGATTTTATAAATAAAGATAAGTAAAGTTTCAAATCGAGAATATCCTCATAATTTGAATTGTTGAAGTCATCTTCTAAATAATTGCAATAATTTAGTTCACCACTTGAATCAGAATTTATTAATATTTTTTTTAAAAAATTTCTTTTCGAAAATTTTATATAATTTTTAAAAATATTATTTTTAAAATTTGGTACAAGTTTAAAAGGAAATGATAAAAAATTACTTAAAATATAATGTTTTTCGTCTCCATTATATCCAAAAAAAATCTCATCTGCTCCATTTCCAGTTAGTAAAATTTTGGATTTTTTTCCAACTTCCTCACAAAGTTTATATAATAACCCATTATTATATTGATTATGAGGTGTTTCAGTAACTTCTAAACTTTTATTTAAATAATTTACAAAATCTAAATTTGATAATTTAATTTTTTTTAAATCTTTTTTTAAAAAATTTACAATTTTTTCTGGATCATCATTTTCTATGTTATCATCTCTGTATATCTCATGGTCAATATTTACTAAGTTAACTTCTTGATTAAATTTTTTTAAAACAATATTTGCAATTGTAGAAGAGTCAGTTCCACCTGACATTGCAATAGCTTTTTCTGTGTCAGATCTAAGTCTTATTTTAACAGCATCAGAAATTAATTCATCATATTCTTGTATAAGATTGCTTAAATTATTATTTTTTTTTTGAAAATTAATTTGCCAATATTTTATAAAAATTAGATTTTTACTCGAATTTTTTTCGACTATTGTAAATCTAGCTTTTGGAAATTTATTAATATTGTTGTAATAATAATTATTACTTTTAATGTCACAATTAAAAATTAAAAAATTGTATAATGATTCAAAATTAATATTTTTTTTATTAATTAACCCAAAAATTTCAAATGACTTTAAAGAGTTTGAGAAACATATAAATTCTTGATTTTTTGTCCAGTATAATGGTTTTTTCCCCAATCTATCTCTGCCAATAAAAGCTTTTTTATTTATTTTATCCCATATTACAAATGAAAACATTCCATTTAGTTTTTTAATAATATTTTCTCCTTTTTGTTTAAAACCCTCAAGTATCGTTTCAGTATCAGAATTAGTTTTAAAAATAGCTCCACCTATTTCCAATTCTTTTCTTAGCTCTAAGTAATTGTAAATTTCCCCTGAAAAACAAATTATATATCTTTTAGAATTATCTATTAAAGGCTGATTACCATTGTCATGATCGATAATTGAAAGCCTTTGAAAAAAAAATGAAATATCTTCATCATGATATTCCCCCCAAGAGTCATTGCCTCTATTTTTTAAAGCTTCTAAAAAAAATTTATTTTTATTCTTAAAACTTTGATTTTTATGATTAATAATAAAAGTGAAGCCACACATAAAATTATTTATATATACATTTAATTTTATAATAATATTAATTTACAATATAGAATATTTATGAAAAAAATACTTTTTATTTCTGGCGCAAGACCAAACTTGATAAAATTGGCACCCTTATTAAGATATATAAAAAACAAAAAAAATATTAAAACTAAACTTCTTCACACTAATCAGCATAGCAATAAGTTTTTATTCAGAAATATTTGTAAAGATTTAGAAATAGGAAAACCAAATTATTTAATTAATAAGATTAGAGCAAAAAATAATATTAGTATGATCAGTTATTTTATGAATAAAATTTCAGATGTTATTGAGAGTTTTAAGCCAAATTTTATTATATTATTTGGAGATGTGGATACGACGCTCGCAGCAGGACTGGCATCTAGTAAAAAAAATTATTATATTTTTCATGTTGAAGCAGGATTAAGGTCGAAAGATTTTAAAGCTCAAGAAGAAATTAATAGAAGAGTAGTTGATCACATCGCGGATATTAATTTTTGTACAACTTTTAATAGTCTAAAAAATCTTCAAAAAGAAGGTTTAAATAAAAAGTCTTATTTAGTTGGAAATATAATTTTTGATAATTTTTTTAATCTTAAGAAAAAAATTGATAAAAGTAAAATACTTAAAAAATTATTAATTAAAAAAAATGATTTTATTTTGATTACTATTCATAGGTATCAAATAATCAATTATAAAAAAAAATTAAAAAAACTTTGTGAATTAATAAATAAATTTTCAAAAAGTCATAAAATTATATTTTCGTGTCATTCAAGAACTAAATTTAATTTAAAAAAATATAATTTACTAAAAACTCTTAATAGAAATGTTATAACTATAGATCCATTGAATTATACAGATTTTACAAAATTATTAATAAGTTCAAAATTAGTTATTACTGACTCCGGAGGAGTTCATGAAGAGGCTTTTTTTCATAAAAAAAAATGTTTAATATTAAGAGAAAAGTTGGAAAGAGAAGAGTTTGTAAATTCGAAAAATATAATCAAAATCAACTTCAATAATTATCAAAAAATGTTTAAAAAAATACTTTCTGTTAATAAAGTTAATACAAATAAAAAAATAAAGTATTGGGATGGAAAGGTTGCAAAAAGAATTTACAATATAATTAAATCAAAATGTTGAATTTAAAAAAATTTTTTCTTTTCTTATTTAAAAATCCACAAAGGTTATTAGCATTATTTTTAATAAAAATTTTGCCAAATGAAATAATAAAAAAAAAAGTTTTTAATTCTAAAATAATAAAAAAAAAACTATTTTTGCTTTCATTTGATTGTGATACACAAAAAGATATAGATTCTTTAGAAAATTTATTAAAAAAATTAAAAAGTATTAGTTTTAAAATTGTATTGGCTATTCCTGGAGAATTAGTATCAAAAAATATTAACTTAATAATAAATTTAAAAAACAATTATGAAATTGAATTTTTAAATCATGGATACTATTTACATACAGAATTGGATGAAAAAACAAATATATATAAACCTATTTTTTCATATGAAAATAAAGACATTAATTTTATCAAAGAAGATATAAAATTAGCACATGATTTTTTTAAAGATAAGTTGCAAATTGAATTAAAAGGTTTTAGAGCACCACATTTTGGTGATATTAACTATAGAAAGAAAAGAAAAATATTCAAATATCTTAAAAATCTTGGATACTTATTTTCTTCATCTTCGATTTACGATACTGCCTTGTTTAAAGGACCAATATTTTCCTGTGAAGGGATTACAGAAATAACCGTTACTGGATGTGCAGACAAACAATCATCCATTTTGGACTCGTGGAGTTTTCTTGTACAAAAGGACAATAAACTAGATTTATCCTCGGAATATATTGCAGAGATAAAAAAGTTAATTTATCTTTTTGATGATGATAAACATAATTTTATAAATATTTATGCAGATCCTTCTCATATAATAAATGTAGATAATTTTTTTAATGTATTAAAGGATTTGGTAAAATTTAATTTATTAAATTTTAGGGATATAAAATTTGAAAAAAATTAAATATATGAAAAAAAAAATTTTAGTTACTGGTGGATGCGGATTTGTTGGTAAAAATATATCAAATTTTTTTAATAAAAAATATAAAGTTATAATTATTGATAATTACACTTCAGGAAATAAAAAATTTATTCCTAAAAATGTATCAGTAAATAAAATAAACATACAAAATTATGATAATTTACTTAAAATTTTTAAAAAATATAATTTTTACGCAGTAATTCACTGTGCTGCAAATTTTGCTAATCAAAGTTCAATAGATAATATTGATCTAGATATGCAAAGCAATATAAATGGAACAATAAATCTCTTAAAAATTTCAAAAAAACATAAAATAAAAAAATTTATATATCTCTCATCATCCTGTATTTATAGTTCTGAAGAATCTTCAGAAGATATTGTTAATCCATCATTCAAGACACCTTATGCCATATCTAAATTTTCTGGAGAACAATATGTAAGTTTTTTTAAAGATTATTATAAACTTAATGCATCTATTTTTAGACTTTATAACTTTTATGGTCCTTATGACTATATTGGAAAGTATAGAAATGTTATACCTAATTTTATAAATAGAGCTTTAAAAAATAAATTGATTACAATTCATGCTAAAGGTCTAAGTACCAGAGACTTTACCTATGTCAAAGATTTTGTAAAAGTATTAGAAAAAGTTTTATTAAAATATAAAAAATTTAATAAAATTTATAATTTTGGTGGTTCAAAAAAAATTAAAATAATTGATTTGGCAAAAAAAATTATAAGATATACAAATTCAAAAAGTAAAATAAAATTTATACCTTCAAGAAAATGGGACAAATTTTCTAAAAGAAAAGCAAATAATAAAAAAATAAGACATGATTTTAAAAATATTAAATTTACGAAAATCGACGAAGGATTAATCAAAACAATAAAATGGATGAAAGAACATTAGATTGTAAATGAAAAAAGTTTTACTTATAACATATGCATTTTCGCCTCAATCAACACCAGAAAGTATATTGTCAGCAAAACTTTTTGCAAATATTAAACAAATAAAAACAGACGTTGTAACTATTGAGCAACCTATTCCAGGTACAATCGATTTAGATCCTTCTTTAGAAAATTATATAAAAGAAAATTTTAATAAAATTTATAGATGTAAATTAAGTAATTTTTTTAATCTAATTTCATATTTTAATTTAAAAAGATTGTTTCCTTTTCCAGACTATTTTAGTCTTTTGAATAACCAAATTTATAAATTTATAATAAGCAATGTTAATATAAATGATTATGATCATATTATTACATGGTCGCAATCTCATTCAATACACCTAGTAGGCTTAAGATTAAAAAAAAATTTTAATTTAAAGAATTGGATAACATATTTTTCCGATCCTTGGTCGGACAATCCTTTCTTTAATAAATCATATTTTGGATTCGAAAAATTTTTTAATTTAAAAAATGAAAAAAATGTATTTTATGAAAGTGAAAAAATTATATGCACTTCAGAGGAGACAAAAGAATTAATGGGCAATAAATACTCCACAAATATTAAGAAAAAAATTTTTGTAATACCACATTGTTTTGATAAAAAATTATATTTAGAAGAACGAAATAAATTGGAAGAAAATCACATATTTGATGATAAATTAAAATTTAGATACATAGGTAAATTTTATGGGAAAAGATTTCCAAAAGTTCTAATTGATGCATTAAAAATAATTGAAAAGAAAAAAAACCATATATTTAAAAAAATAAGTTTTGAAGTATATGGATCTCAAAATTTTTTAGTAATGGCTAAAATTTTATTTTATAGAAAATATATCAAATCTTATGGACCTTTAAGTTATTCAAAATCTTTAAGACTTATGCAAAATTCAGATTTTCTTTTAGTAATTGATGCACCATTTAAAGAAAGCGTTTTTTTTCCAAGCAAATTAGTCGATTATATGGGTTCCAATAAAACTGTTATAGGCATAACACCAGCTGGCACTGCAAGGAATATTATAGAGCAAATGGGAGGACATGTTTTTTCTCATAATGATCCAAAATTGTTAGCCGATCAAATTATAAATTTGATTGAAAATAAAAGCTCTTTAGATTCAAATAATTTTGATTTCATAAATAAATTTAATAGCGATAATGTAAGTAATAGATTTTTTAAAGTTCTTGAGTTGTGACTATAAATTTTTTCCTCCATAATTTTCAATAAAAATATTATTAGTTCTAACTTTAAAAATTTTGTTAATAAAATAATTTATTAACTTTATTATAAATTTTGGCATAGGCATAATAAATAGTATTAAAAAACTTTTTAAGTTAAAAAATTTTATATTTTTTTTTTTTAATAATTTTAAAAAAATTTTAATAGTTTCACTTTTATTTCCGTTTGCCCTTAAGTTTCCCCATGCAACATTTTGACTAAAATAAAAAATATATTTATTTAAAGAGTTTTTATAATGTATATCTTGAAATATTTCGTTTTTTTTTAAAATATTTAAAGTTTCTTTATGAAATTCTAAATTTTTTAGTAAAGCCTTCCCTTTATTAAATTTTGTATCCCTAAAATTTGCTAATATTTTTGGTATATATTTGAATTTATAATCTAGTGCAATTCTAAGCAAAATACCTTCACCTTCAGCAAATATATTTTCTAAAAATTTATGTTTTATCAAACAATCTTTTTTAATCATTGGAGAAACCATATCGATATGTCCAAATATATGAATGTTATCAAGCTGATTTTTTAAGCACCATCCATCACATTTAATTACATTACGCTTAATATTTATTTTGCTGTATTCATTCATTATGTTTACATCACAGTAGATAACACCATACTCTTGGTCTAATTTTTTAAATTCTTCCATTTGTATTCTTAATTTATCTTTTTCTATAAAATCATCTGAATATAAAAAACATATATAATTACCTGAACTTTTCGCTATAGCTTGATTAAATCTTTTTCCAATAATGTCATTTTCAGGATAATCAAGAATTACAACTTTTGGATTTGTTTTATATTTTGCCATAATTTGTTTTGAACTATCTGTAGATCCATTTTCAGATATTATAAGCTCAAAATTTTCATAAGTTTGGGCTAATACACTTTTAATTGCTGTTTCAAAAAATTCTTCTTGATTATAGCTATTTAAAATTACACTAATTTTTTCCATTGCAAATCTAATAATAACTAATAAAACCAATTTTATAAGTATGAATATATTTCATTTTTATCAAAAACATGTTTACATTATTTAAACAAAAAAACATTAAACTTTTTTTTATCTTAACAATTTTTTTTTCTATTATTTCTTCGGTATATTTTGTTTTTAAGCAACGAATTTTTGTCACAACATACATCGTGAATCAAATTAATACCGATCAAATATTAAAATCAGTAAAACTAGATAGCATTAAAGAGCTCAAAGAAACGAGTAATGAATTGGATGCAAATAAATTGCTCAACAATAAAAAAGTTCAATATATATCAAATGAATTATTCTCTTCAATTGTTAGATTTATGCAAAATAATAAAAGCTATAAATTTATTTTTAAGAAAGAAAAAAAACTTAATGAAAAAGAATATAAAAAATTAAAAAGAGTAGTAAATAATATTTCTATGGAAGGTGCTTATTTTTTAAATCCAGAATTTTTAGATAAAGTCAAAATTAAATTGTATCACAACAAGAAAGATAGCATTAAGATATTGAAAAATTATTTAGAATTTATTGTTGAAAAAGAATTAATTAATAATGGAAATAAAAAAATTGATATTCCTTATAGTAAAAATTTAATAGACTTGAATTTCGTGCTTAACGAAGATTTAAGAGAAGTTGAAATTTTTTATAATAATATAAAATTAGTTAATCATTTTATAAAATCTTATAATGAGCTTAATCCAAAAAAAAAAATCAATCATAATATTTTAAATATATCAAATGAAGACATCAACTTTCTTGACTCAATTTTTTATGGTTTAAAAATAAAGAAAAGCTATATTAAACCAGAAAGTATTGAAAAATTCAAAAATCACTTACAAAAATTTGATAATCAAATTAGTAATGAAAATTTTACAAATAGTTGGATGTATCTTTTTGTTAACCAAAATCAAAATTATAAAGAGCTAATTTATAGTTCTGATTTCTATGAAAAACTAAAAAATTCATACAATTTTAAAATTTTTCAAAAAAATTTTGAAGAAAATGGTGAAACATTCAATAATAAAAATTTTAATTTTGAAATATTGAAAAAAAGTATTATTAAAAATATTATTTTTATTGATACTAAATTAAATTTTAAGGAATTTATCTCAATTATAATTTTTTCTATAATTTTTGCTTTTGTGATTTTTGCAATTATAAATGGTTTTTCAAAGAAAAATAATTCTTAAATTTCCTATCTAAATTATTTAATAGATCTTTGTTTATTATAATTATAATCAATAATAGAGGATATTTTGCTTGAAGAGCATATCTAGCAGTTGTACCAGAATTCATATAGCCAATTGGCAAATATGCATGAGTTATAGTCAAAAATACTAATAAAAAAAACAAGCTACTATTATTAAAATTTCTTAGATTTTTTAGTGAAATTAAAATTAAAATAATAAATAATAAATTTTCAAAAATGAACAACAAGAGTTTTGGATTTGTTATCTTGTCTAAAAAAGGATTAAATATTGTTTTAAAAATTGCGGTAGGATATTTGTATATTAATTCTTCTTTTTCTCCCGCATTAATAAATAATGTATCATAAAAATTTCTATTATTTTCATGTTCCCATGCAATTCTTTCAAAAATACTTGTGTAAATCTTAAAATGATAATCACTATAAAGCTCGCTATAAAAAATTAAGTATAAAATTAACATACTTGCCATAATCAATATTAAATGCGGATTTTTTAATTTTTTTGAAATAAAATAATATAAGATATAGATAACTGCTCCTATAATAATTGATACAAAAATCCAATCTCTAAGACTATATATAAACATTAAAGAAGTTGAAATTATAAAAATTGATATAAATTTATTTTTTGTTTTTTTAAAATTTAAGACATTATAGAAAAATAAAGTTAGAAAAAAAATAATTAGCAAATCTTTAGTAATAAATGATGAGAAAAAAAATAATGAAGGCCAGAATGCAAAAATATATAAAATTAAAATATTATTTTTAAAATCAGGGAAATTTTTTTTTAATATTTTCAATGATATAATTATTATAGATATATACAAAATATTATAAAAAATTTTATGAACAAACCATGAGTCAGTAAAAATAAAATTAACAATTCTAAGAGGAAATAAAAGATTAACCGTTGAATTATTTAAATCAAATATTCTACTAATATCTCCAAAGTGGTGGTAATAATTGAGATTATTGATGACCATGTTAAAATATACTGTTTGATCTAAACCAGTATAAAATTCATAAATCATTGCCAAAAATAAAGAACAATAGTTTTTTATTATCCAAATAATTTTTAAATGGTATCCATGATCAGGATCAAATTTATCAAGTAAAAAATAAATACTTAAAAATAATATTAAATTTATTGACAAATCATTATAAAATATAATTTCTTTTAAAGTTGGTAGATTTCCAGGAGTTAAAAAATTATTAATGTTTTTTTCAAAGTAATTAATATTATACCCAAACTCAGTAATAATAATATGAGTAATAGTAAAAAATAAAATTGATATAATTATTATAAATATATTATTTTTAACAAACATTGCTTATAAAATTTATTTTTTCCATGAAATTTTCCAATATAGATAAATTATAATGCTCCATAGTAAAAAAGCATAATTTTTGTTTCCTTCTTTATTCAATTTCCAAATTTTTAAAATAAAATTTTGGTCTAAATAATCATCATCTTTTAATATATTTGAGTTAAGAATTTCATTGGTGTTTTCATAAAGTTCATTTGCAAGCCATTTATGTATAGGTATTGCAAATCCCATTTTATTTTTTGAAATTAAATTTATATCTATATATTTTGAAAGAACTTTTTTTAATAATACCTTGCTATTTTTGTTTGAAATTTTCATTTTATCATCTAATCCTATATATTTATGTAATCTTTTATCTAGTAAAGGACACCTTACCTCTAAACTGTGTGCCATACTTGCTCTATCAACTTTTGTAAGAATATCATCCGGAAGATAATTATTTAGATCTTTAATTTGCATAAATTTTAATGGATCTTTATTTTCTGGTCCTTTTAAAAAATACTGATTATAATTTTTTTTTAATTTAAAAATCCTATCTATTTCATGATTTTGCTGAACCATTCTTAAATAAAAATCATTTAAGTTAAAAATTTTGTTTAAAGATTTTAGTTTATAAGCACTCTCTTTTGCTAAAAAAATATTTGATTTTAATTCAGTAAATTTTTTATAAAAAATATTATTTAATAAAGAAAATTTATTTAAAAAATATAAAGTTTTTATAAGATATTTGTATCTTTTAAAATAAATATACCTATTGTAGCCTCCAAATATTTCATCACCCCCATCGCCCGATAAAGCAACTGTAATTTTTTTTTTACTGAATTCACTTAAAATATATGTTGGTATTTGAGAGGGATCGGCAAATGGTTCGCTATAAGTATCTACCATTTTAGGTATTATGTTTAATAAATCATTTTCATCAATTATTAACTCATTGTGATTTAAACCTAGACTATGGGCAATTTTCTTAGAATTTATTGATTCATCTAAACTACTATTTTTTAAACCGATAGAAAATGAATTTATTTTTGAACTTTTAATTTTACTTAAAACCGAAGCTACTAATGAACTATCAATACCGCTAGAAAGAAACACACCATAAGGAACATCAGATATTGTTCTAATTTTAACTGCATCTTCCAATATCTCTTCAAAAGAATTTAATTCAAAATTTTGTAAATCAAAATTTTCTTCATTTTTTTCAAAGAAAAATTTTTTTTTAACATTTTTTGCTAAATCAATTTCTATTGTTTCACCAGGTAATAACTTTTTAATATTATTAAAAATTGTTAAAGGTGAGGGAACATAGCCAACATCAAAATAATTTCTTATTGCTTCTTCGTTTATTTCTAATTTATTATTTATTGGAGAATTTTTAAATGTTTTTAGTTCAGAAGACCAAATTAAATAATCATTTTCATGATAATAATATAATGGTTTTTTTCCAATTTTATCCCTACTTAGATAAATTTTATTTTTACTAATATCAAAAATAGAAAACGCATACATACCGTTAATTTTTTTTATTAAATTTTCAATACCAATTTTTGAATATAACTTTAATATTACTTCTGTGTCTGTATTAGATATAAAATTTAAATCTTTTAAAAATTTTTCTTTAAGTTCAAGAAAGTTATAAATTTCTCCATTATACGAAATAATAGTATTATTTTGTTTGCAAAGCATAGGCTGCTTGCCATTTTTACTTAAGTCTATAATAGATAGTCTGGTATGACCCAATCCTACATTATTAATTATTTCTACACCATTATCGTTAGGCCCCCTATGATCGAGGGAAGAATTAAAATTTATAATAAAATTTTTTAGATTTTCATTGCTGATATTGCCAGTAAAATCTACTAAACCATTTATACCACACATTATTATTTAAATATTTTTAACCATTGATTAAATACTATTTTGCTTTCAAAATTCTTAGTTATTCTAATATAAAATTTATTTTTTTCATTAATAGTTAAAGGTTTCTTATAAATATCTAAAATTTTTTTATAAATTTCATTTTTATTATCATAATTTTTTACTATATTTCTTGTTTTTAAGTTACCAATTATATCTTTAAAACCTGTAGAACGAGAAATTAAAAAGTTTTTTTTTAAAAAAATAGTTTCTAAAGCAATTACACCGAAAGGTTCTTTTTTTGAAAGTAGCAAAACCAAATAAGAATTTGCTAACATTTTTATAAAGTTAGAAGATTGTTTAAATTTTTTAATTTTAATTATTTTGCTCAAATTTAATTTTTTGATTTTTTTCTTAATATCATTATAAGCATTTCCTTTTTCACCAATAAAAATACATTTTAAATTTTTTATTTTATTTTTTAATATTGAAATAGAATCTATAATTTTTAAATGATTTTTGTCATAATCCAATCTTCCAGGAGAAAATATAATTTTATTTGAATTTTGTTTTTTATAAAATTTCATTAAATATTTAGATGAATATGTATTAGGGATTATTAAAAATTTTTTTTTATTCCATCCAATATTATAATGATATCTGTTAATTAGATATTTTGAAATTAAAATAATTTTGTAATCCACAAAATCAAATCTTTTAAAAAAAATATGCCACAATATTTTTTTTAAAAAGGATTTAGGTATAGAATTTTCATAATCAAATTGTATCCAACTTATATGTTTTATAGACTTGATAATTGATATTAATCTTGAATAGATCACAGTTTGTGCATTTCCTGTTGATACTATGTATTTAGGTTTATTTTTTTTAAATATAGTTAAAAGTTTTGAAACAACAGGAATAAAATTATTTATATTTTCGTTCAAATAAATAACCTTTATATTTTTGTTAATAATTTTAGTGTCATTTTTTTCTTTTTTATTAATTACAATTAAATAAATTGACTTATTTAAATTTGAAAAATTTTCTAAAATACTAGCCAAAGCTTGTTGAGCCCCTCCTGATCGCAATGTGTTTATTAAGAAATAAATTTTCACTTTTTAAATTAATTGATTGTAAATTTTTTTATACTTTAAAATATTTTTATTTTTTTCAAAATATTCATTAGCAATAAATTTTGCATTTTTTTTTAGTTTTAAATAACTTTTTTTATTATTTATTTTATTATTTATTTTATTTAAATTATTATAATTAATTTTATTAACCATAAATCCAGCTTTTTTTTTGTCATTTATATAAATATTTATATCCCCTATTCCTTTATTAGTTATTACAGGTATACCACATGATAACATTTCTCCTAGCTTAGTTGGACAAGATGCAATTTTAGAAAAATCTTCTTTTAAAAAATATATTCCTATATTTATTTTTTCATAAATTTTATTTATTGTTTCAAAATTAGAATTAACAATAAATACTTTGTTTTTATATTTGAAACTTTTAAAAATATTTTTTTTTTCTTTTTTATTTAAATCATTATTAGCAAATATAAGTCTCCAATTTTTATTAATTTTATTAAAAGTATTAAAAAAATTTAAAACCTTATTAAAATTGTAAGATAATTTAACATTTCCAAAATATCCGAAAATTATATTATCTTTAATATTTGCTCTACTTTTATAAAATTTTTTTGAGTCTGTAAAACATGAGACATAATTAATTTTGTTTTTCTTAATTTTAAATTCATTTGAAATATATTTAATAGATTTTAAAGAAAGAGTTATTATATGATCTGAATTTTGATACAATTTTTTTTCAATTATTTTTAATATATTAAAAAAAAATTTATTAATTAATTTAGCATCATATTTTTCATTAAACCATAAACCCCTGATATCAAATATATACTTTACTTTTAAGCGCTTTTTTACAAGATATGCAATCAACGCCGGCAAATAACTCCTACAATGTATTACTTTTATTTTCTTCTGTTTTGTTATTGAGAGAGATAAAAAAAAACAATTTATTATTGAAAACAATTTAGATATTAAATTTTGTTTATATTCAATTTGGTTCCAAGTTTTAATAAATTTAATTTTTTTATGAATTTTTTTTTTTTCAAATGAAATTAATGATATTTCATATATTTTAGATAAATCCTTTAGAAGAGGAATTATTTGCGATTTACTTATCGAGTCTTCAATACTGTCATATGAAATGTATAAAATATTTTTTTTCAATTTTTTATATCAACTTTAGGTAAGAATTTTATTAATTTACAACCCCATTTTCTTGTATATGACAGTTGTTTTTTCACTTCAAAAAAAATATTCCATGGTAAAATAGCTATATAATCTGGCTTATATTCTTTTATTTTGTCATGCTGAAAAATTTTAATTTTAGAACCAGGTAAATATTTTCCAACTTTTGTAGAATTTAAATCATAAATAGCTTCAATTTCTTTATTAGTAATTTTACAAAAATTTAGAAAAGTATTTCCTTTTGCGGCAGCTCCATAAGCATGAATTATTTTATTTTTACTTTTCAATTTTTCAATTGTTTTAATTGTATTTGTCTTAATTTTATTTACTACTTTTTGGAAATTTTTATAAAATTCTAATGAATTTAATTTTATTTTTCTTTCAAACAAAATAAGCTTTTTTAATTTATTAGTAATTTTTTTATTTGAACTAAATTTTTTAACATAAACTCTATAAGATCCACCATGTATAGAAATTTCATCTATATCAAATAATTCTAATTTATGTCTTTTTAATAATTCAGAAATCGAATGTAAACTATAATAATAATGATGTTCATGGTATATCGTATCAAACTGATTTTTTTTTTTTAAATTGTAAACAAAAGGAAATTCTATTGTTATTACTGTTTTATCATTAGAAATTTTTGAAATTGTTCTAACAAAATCATTTATATTTTTTACATGTGCTATTACGTTATTTGCTATTATTAATTGGGGAGAAATTTTATTAAATTTTTTTAAAATTTTATGATTAAAAAATTTATTTATTGAATTAATTCCTTTTTTTTTAGCTATTTTGTGAGCAGTTATTGAAGGTTCTATTCCAATACATTTAAAATTCTTTTTATAAAAATTTTCTATCAATACTCCATCATTAGAAGCAATTTCTAATATTGGACCATTTTTAGTTTTTAAATTAAATTTCTTAATTATATCTTTGGTATACTTTTTGCAGTGCTTTATCCATGTTGAAGATGCTCCAGATAAATAATCATAATTTACAAAAAATTTAGACGGTTTAACATTATGAAAAACTTGTACTAATTTACATGATTTACACATATATAATTTTAAAGGATATTTTTTTTCCCTTATGAATTCTTCTTTTTTTTCTATAAAACTGTTTGCAAGTGCTGTAGAAC
>CEUZ01053271.1_pt1 | contig 38967 bp, 40 predicted proteins | sample 361511 | NCBI WGS metagenome assembly CEUZ01 (sample SAMEA2622822, study PRJEB7988) | marine metagenome | biome: marine biome (ENVO:00000447); feature: surface water layer (ENVO:00002042); material: "saline water (ENVO:00002010), including plankton (ENVO:xxxxxxxx)" | depth 5 m | reverse complement strand
TTATCTGAAACATCCCCTACAGCTTGGAGCTCTCTTTCCAAGCGGAGCGGCCCTGAGTAAACTCATGGTCCAGCATATCCAACCCCGTAACTCAGGACATGTGCTTGAGCTGGGAGCAGGGACAGGCTCTTTCACAAAGGCCCTCGTGCGCAAAGGCATTGCCCCTGAAAAACTCATCATAATTGAACAGTCCCCTGAGTTTGTTGCCCTACTCAAATCCAACTTCCCAGCGTGCACGATCGTCGAAGGGGATGCACGGAATGTAGTTGAAATCCTCAATTCGCTTGGCATAGAGGAATGCGATGAAATTGTATCCGGAATCCCGTTAAATGCCATGAACGCCGGATTGCGCAAGGCAATTTGCTCTGAGGCATTTACCATACTTAAGCCAGGTGGCTCGTTTGTACAAGTATCATATCTACCTCGATGCTCTATACCCGCCGATACAATGGCCTACCACAATACAACTAAAATATTTTGCGGTATCGCCGCGACAAATCTTCCACCAGCATTTGTGTGGCGAGCACGAAAAAACGACTAGGTCAACTGGAGAATCGAAGGAGTAATCTGATTGCCAACAATATCTAGGAATCCAACAGTGCCTAACCCTGAAACTTGGTTGGGTAAAGTAGGACTTCCAGGATTCACTACCAACAGATTTTCGTATCTATCTATACGAGCTACATGCGTATCCCCGCATACCACAACATCCACAGCTTGACTGAAGTACATTGCAAAAAGCTCATCGATAGTCCGCCAAGGAACCTCTTCAGGTAATGGGAATCCATGAATTAGTCCCACCGAAACGTGACCTACTCTTACTACATGGGAATCCTTAACTCTAGGATCCTCCGAAAGGCCAGGCCTGTTAGGATTCCACGGAGTAGGATAATCTCCATTACCTCTTGCTCCGATTGTCGGGGCTACGGTCTCAAGCCAATCCAGAACATCATTCACATGCATATCTCCTGCGTGGAAAATCATATCAACCCCTTCGAAAGCAGCGTAAACCTGAGGCGGAATCTCTGGACCCGTTTCAGGAACATGAGTGTCCGAAACTAACCCTATACGCATCAAGCCTATCCTTTCCGTAGTTAAAATATTCCGACAACCACATGCAAATAATACTGCACACATTCCCTTATTGAAAAACTGCTCCCATGGCACCTCCTCCGGCCGCTATCGACTCTCCCGTTATACATTCTGCTTTAGGTGAAGCAAGGAACGAAACAAGATATGCCAATTCGGATGGAAAAATGCTACGTTTGATTGCCACGTTTTGGGCATTCCTTGTCACAAGTTCCTCAACGCTAATGTCTTGCTTAGATGCCCCTTGGGCAAGCCTGCGGTCCACATCCTCAGTACGAGTACTTCCAGGATGAATCACATTAACGGTTATGCCATCTCCGCCTAGTTGATCAGATAGGGTTTTAGTAAGATGAGCGATCGCTGCATTCCTCAACCCATATATACTAGCCTGTCTAGCAGACAGCCCACCTATATTAATAATTCTCCCCCATTTCTGAGCCTGCATGTGTGGGGCTACTTCCTTGATACATCGAAAATAACCAACAACTTTCGTATCCAAATCCTGGCTAAGGTCTATCTCCTCCGCCTCCGAAAGCGTCCCTCGGACTTGTCCTCCTACTACTGCGGCGTTATTCACCAGGATGTCGACGCGACCTAAATCCGCAACCGTTTGCTTAACCATATTCCGAACATCAGCGGTTTTGGTCATATCTGCGACAATAGGAACGATCACCCTTCCTGTTTCTAGAGCTAATTCCTTTGCTGCCATTTCCACGGTCTCTTGAGTTCTGGCACAAATAGCAACGTTGACTCCTTCTCTTGCCAATTCTAGCGCTATAGCCCGACCTATACCTTTACTACCACCAGTCACTATAGCCACTTTCCCTTCTAATTCCAGATCCATATTTCATCCTTTCTATTCTTGCCATAGCCAGATACACAAGCTATCGAAACTTACGCCAAGCAATCACAATCCCCAGCGTAGCAATCCCCATCATTCCTAACCCGATCAAATAAGCATCCGCTATCATTTCACCACCTTTTTCATCTGAGTCATCAGCTACTCCATCCATCATGCCCTCGGAACTTGACGGGCTGCCATCAGTAAGCAATAGATCATTAACTGTTCCACTTGGAGGGTCTGTATTACTATTATTGGGTACCAGATCTATGATTTCACGGGAGGGCGGGATATTACCATCATTTGGTACTGGATCGATAATTTCACGAGAACGCTCAGCGTTAGCGTCGCTAGACCCCAAATTATCATCTTCACCGTTAGCATGAAATGACTTTACGTCTGATATTACAAACGGAAGTCTAGCCAAATCCCCTGGACCAAAGGATTCTTGTCGACCAATCGAAATCCATAATTTGCCGGACACTGACTCAGGGGAGAATGATACAAGATAATAGTCTCCTGCCTCGGATAACTCCACTATCTGTTCAAGCAATACCCAGGACGTAGTATCGGTGAAACGTTCATGAAATATAGTACGCTCAAATTGAGTAGCTGAATGAAAAAATTCAACCCCATCCTTACGGAGATCCGAATCACTACCTAAGTCGTCGGCAATTTCAGGGTTGATCAAAGCCAAAGATGGCTGATATTCGCGAAGACTGGGCAAATACGGGACACCTATTTGAAAATATAACTCCTCTCCTTTTTTCGCATTGATCCTAATCCAGGATTGTTCTGCTTCAGATGTGAGTTCCTGATAGACGACCTTAGATATCTGTATATTATCTAGGTGTAGCGAGCTCGCCATATCAGGATGTTTCGAACCTGCTATGTATGGTATATGCCCATGAACAACTTTTGTATTGAGGGCAAATCCCATCACAGGCATACCTATCACTATCACAATCAGAACTAGATACCAAGTTATTTTGAACCGCATCAGTAATTCAACATTCCATAACCTACTTATTCAAGAAGTTCCAATCAGTTTCCCAGAGATATTGTTGGCAAAAGATTAGCGATACAATACAGCATATACGCAAATCGCGGCATCATATCACACAAACGCCCAATCGGTATCTCTTTTCAAAATCTGCATTGCAACGAGGCGAATTGATCCCTTTCCTTCAGGCTAAGTTATCTGCATCATGATCGAATGCATATGCGATATAAACCTGAGCATATCGGTTAAATACTGCACCCTAAGTGATTCTCGAGGGCTAACGTGAGAAAATATGCTAGTATACTCCGTATATTTCACGTCCCCAAATTGCATTACCTGATCAACCAATCTACGGGATTCCTCAACGGGTATAAGTCTATCATCCCGATCATGCATCACTAGGACAGGAGCTTCTAGATAACGAATATAGCTTCGAGGAGAAATCTGAACCATACTCCGTGTGGTTTGTATTGGGATGAATTGCAATAACTTTTTAGCCTCATCACGAGATGTACCGGAAAGAAGCTCATAGACAGCCAGCCCCTCTTTAGACAGGTCAAGCTCAGTTGTGTCTGCAAAACCTCCCAGGCTAAGGGCTTCTTGGATTGCAATACGCTCACGCAAAATTAGCCCGCTAACCAAATGGTCTTGCAATGTGCTTTGCGTAAGGTCATCAGGAATCCAACTTCTTACTTCTCCTTCATAGCTTGATTGTTCTGAAACCGCAGATACTATTACATCACCAAGATCGAAATATGGTCCAAAAAGATTAACAAACGCAACCTCATTACGAATTTCCTCATCAGTCGCTGCGATCAAAACAAAGCTAGCCCCCACACAAAATCCCCCAATACCCACCTGATCCTGAATCACATAATCGCGTTCTTGTAAGAAGCCAAACAACCTAACCAAACCTGCTACATCATTAATATCTAAGTTCCCTTCAATCATTTTGGGGGACCAATAAAACGAGGCAACCATACCTGATCGAGCCAAAGCCTCTCCTAACGCAACAATCCTAGGATCGTCTGGTGTAGCAGGAGCAACCCCTAGAAACAGTAAAACTGCGGGGAATGCACCGTCGCTGGATGGACGATATATATCTGCTTCAAGCGTCCAGTCGCCATGAGAAACGAACACCCGCTCCCTTAACGGTTGAGGAGTGAACCATTCGAGAGGCTTAACTCCAATATCAAATATTTGCGGAACAAATAACATTGACTTAGTCAGTGCAACGCCATGTCTCGAACAACCAAAGAATAAAACAACAACAACCAATAATAATCCCAGTAATATTGGGAAGTTTAATACTAGACGCTTACGCCCACCCACCATATCTGTATCCTTTGACAAATTCAGTGACCCGAAGTTGACAATGCAAATAAATCACATGGAATATGTTCGTTAAAATCTACTTATTGGCAATAAGAATGAAATATGATTAAATTTAGTACGGAACAGGAATATAGTGCAAGTCAGGAGATACCTATGATAAACAATTCAGCAAACATCAAAGACTTCGTTAGAGAAAAGTATGGGGAGCGAGCCCGCCAAGTCACGCAATTAACCGTTCTAACCAATATCAGTGAAGCTGAATCCTGTGCGGATGGAACCTGTGAAACCAATCTCGATACATCATTTGGAGCATTTTCCAACTTATACGCACAAGCAGAACTTGAAGGTCTACCGTTAGAGGCAATAGCATCATCTGCTGGATGTGGCAATCCAACAGCGCTGGCTGGCCTCAAGAACGGCGAGCGCGTGCTTGACCTAGGATCTGGGGGCGGTATTGACTGCTTCTTAGCCGCCCGACAAGTGGGTCAGAATGGTCATGTTACAGGCCTCGACATGACAGCGGATATGATCATGTTAGCTCAGAAAAACGCTGCATCATTGGGCGTCACAAATGTAGACTTTATCCACGGGGAAATGGAGCAAATACCGCTCCCCGACGCTAGCATAGATGTAGTTATTTCTAACTGCGTGGTCTGTCTCTCTCCAGACAAAGACGCTGTAGCACGTGAAAGCTTTCGCATCCTTTCACCGGGTGGGCGTTTACATATCTCGGACATGATGTCGCTTGGAGAGGTTCCAGAAACTCTTCGCAACGACCCAGAGCAGTGGGCTGCTTGCGTTACTGGAGCAGAAGACCGCGATGCTTACCTAAGTCGACTGGGCAATGCTGGTTTCACCAACATATCTATCGAAGAAGAAGAAGGGACTGCCCGAATCTACGATTTGAGTGCCCCAGCTGTCATCAGCGTGAAGGTAGTAGCTTTTAAGCCAAATTAGGTTACTAGCCAATGATTCTAGTGGCTGCACTAATAGCCTGTCGCTATTGGTGCGGCCACTAGAGTATAAAGCCATGAACTACTGACCATGCGCAGTCACAGCTTCGGATTACCCAAGATTAGTTTGAAAAAATTGCACCGCTCGAGGCCATGTATCATATGCAGAAGCCAGATCATATCCGCCTTCATTCGAATCATTAAAGAACCCGTGGGCGGCTCCTTCATATATATGAACTTCAACTGATTTGTTGTGTTCAGTTAGAACTCTTTCCAGTTCATTAGCTGTACCTGCCTCACCATCCCCATAAAAAGCCAGAACGGGGGCCTCAATCCCAGACAAACTGTCTACCGGATTAGGAAGCCCACCATAGTAAACGATAGCACCGGCAACATTGTGATTTCTTATTGCTGTCGTTAAGACTAATCCTCCACCCATGCAATACCCGACACATCCAAATCTCGACCCATTTACAAATTCTTGACTCTCAAGCCAAGCAGCGGCTCCATCGATTTCTTTTGCGGCCGTTTCATATTCAAGTTCCATGAGTAGTTTTTTTGCTTCGTCTGGCTCTGCAGTCACTTGACCGTGGTATAGGTCAGGTGCTATCGCCACGAATCCCAGTCGAGCAAATCGCTCTGTCACATCTTTAATATGCGCATCCACACCCCACCATTCCTGAATTACGATGACCGCAGGATGAGGCCCAGAGCTTTCTGGACGAGCCAAGTATCCATCAGCCGTATTACCGTTAGCGCGGAAATTCACAGTTTGAGTAATAATGTTTTCAGGCATTCTATCCCCCCTCTGCTTTAGTTTGAAACTAAGTTTGCCACTTAACTGCTTCAATTCGCAAGGGCACCATCCATAAAGCGTGTGCCTGTAGCACAAAATCAGGCACACGCTTATTGCACTACAGAATACGCAACCTAATTTATTATATGCAGTGATTCATTTATGATAGTTATGACAGCAAGAAATCGAGATGCTCATGAAGTATGAAAGTGCCTCACAACACAACCATTTGGTCTCTAAACGAAAATTTCCAGCAATTTTCCGTTCTTTCGAGGTAATCTCATTCCGGTGGCTCTGGCTAAGTATCTTATTTTCATCCATGTCGATGGGCATTCGTATGCTTGCTCAAGGCTGGCTAGTACTTGAGATGACTGATTCAGCATTTTGGGTAGGAGCAATTGCAGGGATCCAAGGTCTAGGTTTAGTAGCTTTTGGAACTGTTGGTGGAGCAATTGTCGACAGATTCGAGAAACGCAAAATTATCACAACAGTGCATGCATTTACCGGGATTGCAAGTATCATCACAGCTTTACTTGTAATTACAGATACCATCGAATTATGGCATATGCCCTTTCTCGCTTTTGCTCAAGGTTTGGCAATGTCTGTTCAAATCCCTGGAAATAATTCACTGGCTTACCAACTGGTAGGTCCCGACCGATTGCTAAACGCAATGGCCACGAGATTAGCGGCGATGAACATAAGTCGGATTATCGGTTCCTTAATTGCGGGAAGCTTGATAGCACAACTAGGCATCGGTAGTGCCTACATATTCGCTGCCTCCGGATCCTTGATTGGCATCATATTCTTGTGGCGTATTCCTGAGAGCGGTCTCAATACTGACCCCCGGGTTGCGTTTTGGAAAGAAATTAAGCATGGAATTGAATATGTCTGGGCTAATCCGACAATAAGAAGGCTACTATTACTAAGCCTATGCATGGAAGCATTTGGATTCTCTCATTTCGTCATGATGCCCGTGATGGCCCGAGACGTACTTGAGGTGGGGGCCACAGGACTTGGGTACTTATCAGCTGCTAGCGGTGTCGGGTCTGCTTTAAGTACTATAGCAGTGGCAAGTCTTGGAGACTTCCACCGCAAAGGCATTCTGCTAACCACCGCAGCCTTAGCTGCAGGGATATCTCTAATTCTATTCGCCATATCCCCGTGGTTCATCCTATCTTTGTTCCTCGTGGCCCTCGCTGGTGGCACACTAATGGCATACGACGTAACTATGGCAACCATGCTTCAACTTATATCCACCGACAATATGCGGGGACGAGTACTCGGGGTATATGGGCTAACATTTGGCTTCACCCCAGTAGGTGGGCTACTAGCAGGGTCAATTGCCGCAATTTTTTCTGCGCCCTTAGCAATTTCCGCTGGAGGCGCTATCATTGCATTATGGGTCACGTCATTGTCTCGATACACCTTCGGATTACAATCGCCTACTCTAGGAATGACAGAAAACGACCCTGATGGTGAGCACCATGGAATCACAGAAGATTAGCTTGACTCAGATACTTGACACAATAGGGATATCTATCGGATTTATTTGTTCTATGATAGTTGTATTTTGGGCATGGACAACCATACTCTCTGAAGTAGGCCTATTTTACCTTCTAGGTTCAGTGATCTTTTTCCCTCTCACATTAATCCTCGCTGTACCGATAGTTTGGATATTGAGTGATGGATTTCCTGTTGCCCTCACTTTGATTTGGATTTTGATGTGGGTTGCCCCAGTAGCAGGGGTACTCCTGACAACCAGAAGATATGAGCCACCTTCTGAAGCTTAGCTCATACCATATTCTAGCCAAGGCTATAACACCAATCCGTGACTTTTATACTAATTTCCCCTAGGATACGTATATCGCACTTGCATGCGCCATATGGTACGCTTATCGTAGGCAATGCGACACATGCTTATTGTATTAGTCTTTTAATTCCTATATAGAGAGAGGTGCTCGTATGACCACTCGTTCTTCCGTTCAACCCCTCGTCAATACTAGGGTTCTTGACCTAACTCATGGCATAGCCGGTCCTTACTGCACTAAACTCCTAGCAGATTATGGCGCAAATGTAATCAAAGTTGAGCGACCTCAGGTGGGCGATCATTCCAGAAAAATAGGTCCATTCCCAAGTGATATTCAGGATAACGAAACCAGTGGAGTTTTTCTCTTTCTTAATACCAACAAGAGAAGCATCGCCCTCAATCTTGATAACGAATCAGACGTAAAATTCTTCCGAGAATTGGTAAGTGAAGCAGATATACTCGTTGAAAATTTCCAGCCTGGCCATTTGGGTAAATGGGGACTAAGTTACGCGGAGCTAGCGAATGAGAACCCCAATCTGATCATGACATCTATAAGCAATTTCGGGCAAACGGGTCAATATAAAGATTACGTAGCATCCGACCTCGTCCTGTATGCCATGGGCGGCAACATGACCCGCACGGGTCTACCGGACCGATACCCGTTGCAACTCGTGGACAAACATGTTCAATATCACGCAGGCAATGTAGCTGCCATGGCTACCCTCATTGCTTGGTATAGTCGCAACCACAAAGGAGTAGGTGGACAACATGTCGACATATCCATACTAGAAACCCAACTAGGATCTGTGAATGGCAGCTTACAATCTTTTGTAGGCTATCAATATACCGGTGATAGGCCACTGCGCCTTTCCCAAGGCGGGGCAATTGGACTCCCTGGAAATGGGTACTTCCCTTGCCTTGATGGATATGTAGGTATCAGTGCGCCATATGCACGATGGCCCAATGTCGTTGCAATGCTAGGTATGCCAGAATTACTTGATGATCCTAGATTCAATACCCCAGAGAAACATGCCGATCCTGAGGTACGTGAAGAATTCATTGGAACTATATGGCTCCCTTGGGTTTTGGAGCGAACCAAACAGCAATTTGTCGAAGAATGCCAAGCCCATGAGATTATTTCTGGATTAATCAATGACGTCAGTGAGGCAATGGACCACAATCCTCAAGCAGATTCAAGAGGTTATTTTACTCGTAAGCTGCACCCCAAAGCAGGTGAATTACGTTACCCCGGAGCGCCAATCCACACTCCAAAAAGTTGGTGGCAGTTGCATCGCCCAGCCCCATTACTTGATGAACATCACCAAGAAATCCGCACACACAAGTGGAACGGCACGCCTTTAACGGTCCCCCGGTTGACTCAATCGGTCAGCACACTGCCGCTTGAAGGTATTCGCGTCTTAGATATCACCCTAGCTCTCGCCGGTCCATATGCAACTATGCTACTGGCCGACCTCGGAGCGGAAATTATTAGACTGGAACCTCTTAGTTTTCTACCATTAGGAGGAAGAGGACAACTTGCACGACCAAATCCAGACCAAGAGAAAGCCGCACTGGTATCACTCTACGCCAACCGAGAACCAGGTCAACGCCCTTGGAACCGAAGTTCCGGCTTTAATGCAATGGCACGAAACAAACGCTCAATAAGTATCGAATTAGGCACACCGGAAGGGAAAGATTCTTTCCGCAAATTGGTAGAAGTAAGCGATGTGTTCCTACAGAACAGTGTCCCTGGAGCTATGGAACGATTAGGTCTTGGGTACGATCAATTGCAAAAATGGAATCCAAAACTGAGCATGATTTCTATTGCCGGTCCCGGACAAACTGGTCCGTGGAAAGAATACCGAGGCTGGGGCTACATATTTGAAGCACTTTATGGATACGGCTCAATTATCGGTTACCCTGACATGGATGCCGATGGCATGCCCGTAACAGTACCGTCTGACCCAGCAACCGGGGTAACAGCAGTAATGGCTGCCATGATGGCACTCAACCAACGGGAATATACAGGAAGTGGCTCCTTTATTGATATATCACTCGGAGAGGTTTATGCCGCTCACATGAGTGAGCATTACATGGATTACCAGATGAACGGAAGGGTAGCCGAACGAATGGGCAATCGACATCGATCAATCATTCAAGGAGCATACCCCTGTGCCGGGGACGACGAATGGATAGCAATTTCGATCAGCACAATTCAACAGTGGCACACTCTTTGTGAAATAATGCAAAAGGATAAAATAGAAATCACCGAAGCATTTAAAACCATGGCGGAACTCAGGGAGCACCACGACACTGTAGATAGCATACTAGCTGACTGGGCGCATCGATACGATAATTACCAAATTTTCCACCGTCTGCAGGCAGTAGGAATCCCCGCCGGTCCTTTAGTCCACCCAGAGCTAGCCTTCGCCGACCCTCACTTGAGAGAGAGAAACTTCTTTGTTCCTGTAGAGGCACCGGAGGTAGGCGAACATTTATATCCATCCACTATATATAAAATGTCAAAAATCCCATTTGGGGTGCAAAGACCACCAGTACGCCTCGGAGAGGATAACGAATATGTCTATCGCGAGGTTCTTGGATTAAGTGAAGACGAATACGCCCACCTCAAATCTTTAGGACATATCGGCATGGATTACCTACCTCAAGTTCCCTAAGATCCAGTGAAATTCGGCTAGCTGACCGTGCTACAATGCGAGCACCGTGAAAACTAGTACCACAACAACAAAGAAGCCCCGAATTTTCTACGGTTGGTATATAGTCGCTGCTGCGGCCGCCATCAACGTATACGGAGCCGGGGTATGGTTCTATGGATTCCCCATCTTCTACAAAGCGCTACTTGACGAGTTCGGATGGACTGCCGCCGCAGGAGCCTTAGTAATTTCCCTATCGCGTCTGGAAGGCGGGCTTGAAGGTCCCATCATTGGTTGGGCAGTAGATAAATTCGGCCCACGTTTAATGGCCATCATAGGCGCGGTTATAACCGGAATTGGCTTCATGGTGATGAGTGATATATCGGAATTTTCGATCGGCCCCATACGAGTAAGTTCATTCGTCGCCTTCGTCCTCCTCTATGCAGGGTGGATGTCGATCGGATATAACACAGGGTTCGGGCATGCAAGCATGGCATCGGTAAATGCCTGGTTCATCAGAAAACGGTCAAGAGCTTTCGCTATATTCTCCATGGGCGCAGGAGGAAGTGGGTTCACAGTCTTTCTCTTAGGATATCTTGTGGATCGAGTAGGATGGCGAGATACGGCATTCCTAGCCGGGGTGGGTATTTTCGTGATCATCATCCCACTTTCGCTACTTCTTAGACACAAACCAGAACAATACGGCTATCTCCCAGATGGAGATACACCAGACGACTTACTCCAGGGAAGCACCGATCAGACTCCCTCCAGGAGCAAATCACAGAAAACGATTCCTACAGACACCTATGATTTCTCTGTCAAGGAATCTCTACAAAGTTTCGCGTTCTGGATGCTCATCCTAGGAACAGGAGCACGAGCATTTGCTATGACCTCAATAGTAGTGCATCAAGTCGTATACTTGACTGAAGTTCGGGAGATTCCGCTCGTACAAGCAAGTGCTGCACTAGGAGGTATGGTTTCTATCAGCTTGATAGGTCGATTAGGATTTGGCATCCTTGGGGACTATATCGACAAAAGACATCTCTTGATAGGCACCATACTTCTCCAAGCTGTGGGAGTCTATATACTGATGACGGCGACTACGATTGGGACCGTTTGGGTTTTCGTTGTCGTCTACGGAATCGCTTACGGAGGAGCCATTCCGGTATATATGGCAATCATCGGAGAATATTTCGGCCGTAAGAACTACGCAACCATCCGCGGATTCAACCAACTTTTTCATGTTCCTACAACAGTAGTAGGACCCGTTTTCGCAGGATGGGTATATGACACCACCGGAAGTTACAATTTCGCGTTCTCTGTATTCATTGTGACGATGTTGATTGGCGTGGGCTTCATATTTTTTGCGCGAAAACCCATACCACCAATACATGCACAAGCAAATAACCAGATCTAAACTACATAAATATATATCCTATTGATTTCACCAAGCACCTCAGTTGAGTCAAGGGACTGGAAACGTAAATAGAATGGAGGGATAGCAAGAATGCCCCCAACTATTGCTGAGCAGCTTGACCCTATTTTTAAGGCCCGTTCTATTGCAGTGATAGGTGCTTCCAATACCCCTCCCAAATGGGGATACTCCATAATGGATCGTTTAGTGAACGGCGGATTTGAAGGATCCATTTTCCCAGTTAACCCCAGAGAATCACGAATTATGCACCTACCCTCCTATCCCGATGTAGCCTCTATTCCTGAAACCATCGATTTGGCCGTTTTCGCAATACCCGCACACCTCGTTCCAGAAGCAATGCAAGAAGCGATAGCAGCAAACATAAGGAGTGCCCTCGTTATTTCCGCTGGATTTGCTGAAGCTGGTGATGAAGGAATCCTACTACAGGACCGTCTCACAGCTATAGTCCGGTCTGCTGGGATAAGGATGATCGGACCAAACTGCAATGGCATGTGGAGCGCTGATGCAAAAGTTAGCCTATCTTCAGCAAAACCAATAAAGCCAGGTTCTATAGCATTCGTCTCACAAAGCGGAGCATTTGGGGGAATGCTCGTTAGCCAAGCTGAAGAAAAAGGATACGGATTGAGCAAATTTGTGAGCAGCGGAAATCAGGCTGATCTGAGTGAAGCGGATTATATCAATTACCTAGCCCAGGATGCTTCGACAAAAGTTATAGCCATCTATATGGAGGGTGTTCGCGATGGAAGAAAATTCATGGAGGCCGCAAGGGCTGCAGTACGTAAGAAACCAGTCATCATTTACAAACCAGGTAGCAGTGAGATTGGAACAAGAGCCGTTCAATCCCACACAGGATCTCTAATGATGCCGGACAGTTTGTTCGATAATCTTTGTCAGCAGATAGGCATCATACGGGCTAAAGAGACCAGTCACTTATTCGATATGGCCGAGGCACTTGCAAATGCCCCCTTACCACCATCGCGTGGAGTCGGGATTATTTCAATGACCGGTGGCCAATGCGTCGTTAGTTCAGATACTTGTGCTCAGCTAGGACTTGATGTGCCAGAAATCGATAAAGCTACACAAGATTATTTGACCCAAAATGTGCTCGCTGCCCATGCACCAACACCCCGCAATCCTATAGACATCGCCGGTGATTTTCGAACTCCTCTCACGTTCGCCGAAATAGCTGAAGCAATCGCTCCACTGCCTTCCATAGGAATTCTATTGATCAGCCCGCCATCACAACGTTCCGGAGCAGGTGCAGAGATTAGTGCTGAGGCTGCAAGACGCATCGCAGCTATACCCCACAGATTCGGAAAACCTGTGCTAGGTCTCGGCATGTCACCCATAAGCAACCCTAAGCCAGGATCAGTGGCAGAGATTTTTCAGCTGGCCGGCATACCGGGGTACCAGAGACCAGAAGATACTGCAAGAGCAGCTTATGCTTTAGTGAAATACGCGAGCATAAAAGCTAAGTTTTCTCACAAGTAAATTCCCTGCTACTTACTCCCGTGGCTTGCTCCTCGGACCAAAGGGTTCAGGCATAAATGGACCATCCCGAGCCTCAAGGAACGCCCTAAAGCCCCCTTCAAGTCGAGCTTTATCCAAATGTGCAACGTCAGACCGATCAGTGGTAGCTCTGACAATAGTAGAAAGGAACGCGTTCACATTCAGGGCATTTCTGAGGCCCATAGCTTCGAGTGCATACGTCGTCATCATCTTGTTCACGCGAACAGACTCCCGAGGAACTTGGGCCAACCTTTGGGCCAAAGCTTTGACATGATCCATCAGTTTCTCATGCGGGACAACTTCGTTAACCACACCAATTCGTAGAGCTTCCTGAGCATCAAAATGGTCTCCAGTGAGAGCGTACCGATGAGCATTTTTCCATCCGCAAAGCAAAGCAAAAAGAACCGAGGAATTTGAAATCATCCGAACCTCAGGTTGAGCGAATACAGCACGTTCCGAAGCTATAGTGATGTCGCATGCCAAGGAATACCAAAACCCACCACCAATGCACCACCCATCAATCGCAGCGATAACGGGCTTAGAGAGCTGCATTATATGCATCAGCATATCGGGATTCCGCAGACTTGAATTCCATTTTTGCCGCTGATCTGCTACTTCTTCTTCATCGGGAGCAGCATCCCCTTCTTCAGAGCTATTTTGCGAAATGTTATAACCCGAAGAAAATCCCCTGCCAGCCCCTGTGAGGATTATTGAACGAATGGATTCGTCCCTGTCTCCCTGCTCCAAAGCAGCATGTAACTCACCTTCCATAGGGGGAGTAAGAGCGTTCAAGGCCTCGGGCTGATTAAGCGTGATTACCAAAACCGGACCATCCTGTTCATAGGACACAAGGTTGTAGTTCGACATGTTAATCTCCTTTTGAAGTTTTATTGCCATACAAACCACGTGCGCACATGATCACCCCAGATACATAAAACTGCAATCCCTTGTTGACTTCATAATGTGCCGTTGGTAGTCTGAGATAACTGCAAACAGCCCTACTAATCATAAGAATAACTTCTAGCAGAAGGAAAACACCCTGTGGACCATAGCCAGATCATCTATGGAGACAATTTAGAATCGCTGCAGCAAATGCCAGCAGAATCAGCCAATCTAATTTACGTGGATCCCCCTTTTAACACGGGCAAAACTCAAACAAAAACGCGGTTAAAGACCACCCGTGACCACGAGGGAGACCGCACTGGATTCCAAGGTTTGCGATATAGGACCGAAAAAGGTGCTACCACTTCATTCAGCGACACCTTCAGCGACTACATTACCTTCCTTGAACCACGTCTACTCGCAGCACATAAAGTACTTGCTGCCAATGGAACTCTCTACTTTCATATTGACTATCGTGAGGTTCATTACTGCAAATTGTTGCTAGACCAAATATTCGGACGTGCTTGTTTCCTAAACGAAATTATATGGGCATATGATTATGGAGGTCGCACAAAGAAGAAGTGGGCAGCCAAACACGATAATATCCTTGTCTACGGAAAAGATCCAAACAACTATGTATTCAATATCGATTCCATTGACCGCATACCTTACATGACACCAAATCTTGTGGGACCGGAAAAGGCAGCACGCGGGAAATTACCTACCGATGTGTGGTGGCAAACCATAGTACCTCCTGGCGGTAAAGAAACCACTGGATACGCGACTCAAAAACCCCTGGCAATTCTTCGTAGGATAATCAAGGCCTCTTCCAACCCTGGAGATACCGTGCTAGATTTTTTCGCAGGTAGTGGCACAACTGGAATCGCGGCCCATGAACTGAAGCGTCGTTTTATCCTTATTGATAACAATGAACTAGCTCTACAAACCATGGCCGCCAGGTTCGCGGGCATCGATGCGATCGAATTCGAACAATTCGATCCTAATCCGTACCAATAAGAATCATTGGAGGAATTCCTATCTCCATTGCAATTACGTACGTCCAACTATAGGATGATCTGCACACTCTGCAAATTACATTCGTGAAGCAATAGCACTAATATTGAGTAAGAATAAGCATGGATTTACTAACACCCCAAGAACAAGATAGTGTAGGTCATCGGCTTCGAAGTGCCTTCTCTTTCTACGGGTGGAGGCTCGTCGCCGTAAGCGCTAGCATGCTCACCTTGGTATCACTTCTCGTGTTTCAAGGGGCTGGAGCCTATTTCCACATCCTTGAGATCCGTTTCGGGTGGACAAGAAGCATGCTCTCATTGGCATTTTCATTGTCGCGTGCAGAGGGAGCGATTCTAGGACCAATTGAAGGCTTTCTGATAGACAAAATAGGCGCAAGGAAAATGGTTCTCATCGGATATGTAATCATGGCTATCGGATTCTTCATGTTCTCCCAAGTACAAGAAATATGGCACTTCTACATTGCGTTCCTTACCATTACCCTCGGTTCAGGAGTCGGAGGTTTCCTGCCATTAATTACTGCCGTAAACCATTGGTTTAATAGAAAACGAACGAGCGCAATGGCTGTCACCATGTCAGGAATCAATCTTGGGGGGCTCTTCGTCCCGCTCTTAGCACTAGGGTTAGCGTCTGCAGGTTTTCGATGGACAACCGGAGGAATCGCATGCCTTCTACTCCTCATCGCATACCCTGCTTATAAGTTCATACGGACATCCCCCGAAGAATATGGCCTAACTCCAGATGGAGAACCTCCACCAGTCATTGAACAACCAAACGACAACACTGCGATGGCTGAAGACCAAGGACTTACTGCCCGGGAAGCTCTCAGAACGTCGGCATTTTGGATTATAACAATGTCCAACATAGCCTCTGCAGTTCCACTAGTTTCACTGATGGTGCACCTCGTACCCAAGTTGACAGACATGGGACATTCGCTTGAACAAGCTAGCATAATTGTTACCGTATTTACGCTGGTAGGCATCCCTACAGTTTTCTTAGCTGGATACCTGGGAGATCGGTTCCCAAAAACTGTCCTGTTATTTATATTCATGGCAATTCAGGGAATCGCAATCCTCGTCCTAGCAGTCGCAGATAGTCCGATGTGGGCATGGGTATTCGCACCTCTGTACGGCATAGCGTTCGGAGGGAGAATACCGTTGTCGACGGCTATGAGGGGTGAATATTTCGGGCGCAAAGCATTTGCCACTATCATGGGGATATCTCAATTCCCATCGAACCTAGCGATGATGCTAGGACCCGTGTTCGCAGGCTGGGTATTCGATATTCAAGGAACTTATTTCATTCCCTTCATCGTATTTTCCGCCCTAAGTTTCGTTGGAGGAGTGTTGATTCTTTTCGCAAAAAAACCCCAACTAAGGCATGGAGACTAAATACTGAGGAGCACTTCAGAAAAGTGCTCCTCAACGTCCCTATTTGTTTTTGTCGAGTTGTTCAGCTTGGATACATTCTAGCATGGCTCAAAACTATTTTTGGGGAGCTACCAGTATTTTCGCACTCTTATCTAGCGGCCAGTAAATACTGGAGTCCTTTTTTCTATGAAAGCTTTTACCCCTTCGGCATGATCAGCAGTTTGCCGGAGCATCGCCTGCCCATAGGATTCAAATTCAAGGGCAGCCTCTAGTTGACCTATACGACTCTTATACATTCCCCTCTTCGCCATACCCATAGCGAGAGTGGCTCCTTTAGAAAGTTGTCTCGCCAATTCAACACTTGAGGCCATCAGTTCCTCTGCGGGAACAACCTTTGTAACCAATCCAATATCTAGCGCTTCCTGAGGGGCAATTGGACGCCCAGTCCACACCAATTCAAGAGCTTTGGAGGTGCCTAAAATTTCCGGCAGAAAAAATGTGCCCCCACCATCAGGCATATATCCTCTGCGAACCCAAAAAGCACCAAATTGGGCACTTTCCGAAGCAATGCGAAAATCGCACATACACGCATAGGAAAGACCTATGCCAACTGCCGGTCCATTTACTGCTGCAATAATAGGACGGTCACAATTCCAAAAAGCCATGGAAACCGCTTTTTCAGGATGAGGCTGCTTCCAAGATTCATCAGTCTCTAGTCGCTTCGACATTCCCTTAACGTCGCCACCAGAGCAAAAAGCCCTCCCCGAACCGGTAAGGACAATAGCCCTTACATCTGGGGATAAGTTTTCAAGTATTTCTATCATACTTTCAGTCATATCAGTGCTTGAGGCATTCAATCGATCAGGGCGATTCATGGTAATTATGCCAACTCCGTCTTGGACTTCATAAAGAACATCTTTTAGATCCATATCTCTGCTCCCCTCCATTTATTCTGTATAATGCCGAACACGACCTTGATACCTGCTTGGATGCCCAAAAGGCAGGAACCCTTCTATGACGAAATCATATTAGCATCCGTAGAAGTTTATGAGCAATTCGTATATTGGTCTTCTCTTGAGCGATACAACATGCAATTGTTACACTGATGCCAATAAAAAAAAGTAAATCTCGATAGCTAGGGATATAAATCAGAGGCTACAAGTTGTTTTACATCAAGGGATTAATCAAAGCCTGTACATACTCTCTGGACGGCCTCAAAGAGGGTTTTCAGAATCACAAGCACTTTCGTCTAGCAATAGCACTAACACTAGTACTATCACCAGTTGCCATATTTATCGGTGATAATCAAACAGACAGGGCATTTCTTTTGTTTGTCCTATTATTGATACCTATTTTTGAGCTTGTTAACTCCGCCCTAGAAATCACGATCAATCGCATTGGCCTTGAACAGAACCCGTTATCAAAAAAGGCTAAAGACTTAGCATCAGCAGCTGTATCGCTTTCCATCGTTAACGCCGCTGTAGTCTGGAGCTTACTAATCTTTGGCTAAGACTACCCCTCTATCATCCAGCTACTTCAATTTCAGTTAGGCTTGGCTCCCAGAACAGATTCCCGGAACCAATTCCAAGGGGTAAGTTGCTTGTAATGCAAAATCCACTCCTGAAAAAACTTAGGAATATACAACAATGCCAGCACAAGGACTAGTTGCAATTTATTTGTAGGAAGTAATTTAGGGGAAAACCTTTCTGCCAAAATGGCAAATAAGAAGAAGTTTTCAAACAGGTTCGGGAAAAAGAAGATAAGTTTTCTGTATTTTTCCCCGGTGAGGGCAAAGACGACAATACCAAGTAAGCGGAAACAATAGAGACCTATTGAAGTATTACGAACAAGTAGATTAGAAAAGCGCACCGCGACAAATGCTTCAATAGTCAAATAGTACATATCAAGCCATTTATCAAACGACTGGTAATGATCTCCGAGACCAGGCTCCTCCCCCAAGACAGATGCGAGAGCATCAACAAGGATAACGTCGACACCATCAAGAAGCATCGACCCAACGGATCCACCTATCCTCCAACGAAATATAGTGAGCGGAAACAACAATCTAACTACGAGAACGATTATTGCGGATATGGTCACATCATCCTCCAATTGCCATTAATACTGCAGAACGCAATCTACATCATGCAACAGGGTGTCGTTCAAAAGTTTGTTGCGCTATGGCTAAATCCTGAGGGTTATCCACTTCGATCCACTGACGACCAAGCACAACCTGAGGAGTCACCTGAATATCTTGCGACTCTATAAGGTCCGCAAGGACAGCTTCGTAAAATATGCTAGTGTGTCCATCATCGATTCGTGCCTGCAATCCTGGGAAAAATTGAGTAATTAATGTCTTCTTTGAAAACTTATATATATTCACTGTCTTTAGGAGATGTTTGTAATCCATCCCCTTAGTTTGTGCTTCCTTCAGAAGCATTCGAGTAACCCGTCTATAATTAGCGACAACAACGGTTCCGTCAGGGTTCCCTGATACGTAATCAAGCACAGCAACATCGCCACTTTTACTCGCAACTAGATCAGCTATGATACCCTCTTCACACAAGACATCACCCTCCATTAGCACACAATCATCGTCCGCAAACGGACCCAGGAGGTTGAGAGAGTAGATATTATTTGTTTCTGCATACCATGGGTTATCCACATACGTCAGTTTAATAGAACGGAACCTAGAACCAAATCGGTCCACAATCATACTCCCTTTGTATCCTGTCGCAATAACACATTCCTGAATACCAACACGATCTAGCATAGATAACTGATGATAAAGTATTGGCTCGCCAGCAACTTCAACTAGACATTTGGGCCTATTGTCAGTCAGCGGTGCGAGACGTGTACCCATACCTGCTGCAAGAATTAAAGCCTTAGGCATAATCACTTCTCCTTGGTTTTGCAATACGAACTAGCTATCCTATTACCTGACGCATGACATCTACCAACATGGCATTATCATCTGATGTTCTGGAAGCTAGTCTAATAAAGGACTGATCCAACGCTGCCTTGTTACTACAATCGTTGATCAATATCCTGTCTATGTTCCACAAGTCGTCAACTAGGGACGCCGAACTACGCTCTGGCGGCAATTTGCAAAGCACGAAATTTGCAGTTGTCGGATATGCATAAAGGCCTTGCAGTTCCCCAAGTCCTCCCGACAAAACCTTCGATGCTTCCCTAACACTGGTGCAGGCATCTTGAAATTCTCGATCGTACTTCGGCAATTCTTCAACGAAATACTGAGCCAAGGCATTGATGCCCCAAAGGGGCAAGTGCCGTCGTATAGTAGATATCCAATCCGAGTTACTAGAACTGACGTACCCCAAGCGCAATCCAGGGATTCCGTAAATTTTAGATAAACTCTTCAATATTATGAGGTTAGGATAATCATCAATAAGATTAGCTACGGTTTCTTCCTCGGGGCTTGCACAAAACTCTAGAAAAGACTCATCAACAATAATCAAATCTATATCTCGGAGTGCATTGAGAACAGTTATCGTCTTTTTTCGAGAAATAAGACTTCCTGTCGGATTATTAGGACGAATCAATAAGGCAGCATTAGCATGGCTCTCTCGAACTGTATTGATAAAAGCAGTCTCGTCGAAATCAGTACCGGGCTCCCAATGCGCTGTGCTAATTTCTTTTCCAAGGTCACGTGCACGGTTAATGTATTCATCAAACGTTGGGATCGGAACACACAGACGGTCTACGTACAAATCAATAATCGCCGCTATAAGCTCACTAGCCCCATTTGCCAGAACTAACTGGTCCTTATTCAGACCAATCAGTCCTGCATATAATTCAGAGACGTACCAGTTGGTTGAGGGATACGATTTAACCAGTTGAGCCACCCGAGTGGTCAGCGACTCCATAAAGGCATCAGGCGGAAAATATGGATTGGTCATGAATCTAAAATCTTTCAGATTTTCGTTCCAGTAACCACCATAGATACTTGATATCGTTGCTCTATCCAACATAACGGCACGCCCGACCCTTACCCACAATCTGTGCTAACATCAACATTAAGTTAATCGCTGATTGACGGCGATTCTATCAGAATAAGTACCTGAACGCCAACGGTCACGCTTGGACCTGCCCGACTTACCACGCAGGAATGGTGTCGTATTGGAGTTAGATGCGAAATGAATGACCAAAGGAGTGTGCAATGGATAAAGGTAGCGGTGCTGACAAAGCAAGCCTAGACTACTCGCTCAAGTATAACGTGCAAATGGATCACTCGATAGCAGAAAGAATCTTAAAGGAAACCAGAACAATCCTAAATGAACTACAGATTCGTTTCTTCCTCTTCTCAGGATCATGCCTTGGAGCCGTACGGGATCAGGCATTTATACCCTGGGATGACGATATAGATATATTGTCCATAGTATGGGAGCACGGTATAGATCAACAGGGCATAGACGAAGCCATTCGAACATTTGAACAAAACGGGTTTTATGTGGGTCGTATGAAGGGGCAACACTCAACATCCTTCTCTATGATTAAGGACAATATAAGGGTCGGCTGGGACTGCGCAGTTCCCTTCAACGACAACCTCCATATCTTTCCCGGTGTCGTGGTTCCGGTACAACTATTTAAATCTCCACGGGAAATTAGCTTCCTAGGAGAATCATTCCTTGTACCAGATCCTCCGGAAGAATATTTGCGTATCAAATACGGAGAGGAATGGATGATACCCAAAAAATCTGGAAGCTATGAAGCAGATGTAGTAAAAAAGATCCCAGGAGGCACTCTGACTGGAGACAGCGTCTGGGTCCGCGTCTTAAATAGTCACGCAGCTCCTATAACATCTGGGAGTGTGACCCTGGTCGGAGGTCAAACATCCTCTCTTGATCTACAAGGATTGGCAGAGTTAAAAATACCTCAATCAGACTGGTATTCACTGGTTGTCACCTATGGAAAAAGCGAAGATGTCCTCTACATGGAACAACTTACCCCTGGGAAAACATATGTCTATGCAACCGATGCGATGCAAAAAGCCGCAGAGGAAATAGGAGAAACCGCAGGCACCCTAGGGAACCTTCTGTACGAAGAATAGAAGAGTAACAGACGCAGGGAAACTACACGCCTCGGTTTTCGACTACTTCAGTACTCTGTAGACACGAATCTGGTGATACGCCTCAGGTTCACCTTTTGGTAACATCTTTATCTCATCAGAGGCTTCAACCAATTCGCACTGACCAGAATTTACTAAATCCTGTTCCTTTTGAAGATATCCATTCGACTCAAAAATATCAGGTCGGATTGTTAATACAAAATATCCGCCTGGACGTATTATGCGTACAACCTCATCCCACCCACTGGCTGGTGCGTGTCCTACAGTAAAAACTCCAGTAGCAATTGCCGCTCCGTAAGCGTCTGTATCGTACTCTAGCGGTTCACCAAGCACCGCCTGTTTAAGTTGTGCGTATACCCCCAACTTACTTGCCAAGGCTAACATGCCTTCCGATAAATCAAATCCGTCAATTCGGGTATATCCCCGCCGTTGTAGCTCACCGCCACACAATCCAGTCCCACAACCAACATCAATAATTGATACATCTGGATCGGTATACTTCATCAGTACCTCAGCGGCCAGAACATGACCGCTCCAGGCAAAATCCCTATCGAGATCTGTATCGTAATCCTCCGCCCACTCATCATATCGAGCCGCAAGCTCCGCGTTATCCTTCGAAGCATACACCCACCGTACACGATTGGTTTCAGTCATACTCCCCCCACAAGCACAGCTTTCAACATTAATTTCAGTATCCACATCAAACACGAACAGCTATGTGCCGGTAAAATTAGGATCCCTTTTTTCCAAGAAAAAGTCACGCGATTCTTTTTGATCATTCGCAGCTCGGCGAGCTACACTCAAACCATGAACCTCGAATCGGAGCTGGTCTTCCAAGGAAGCACCCATACTATGCTGCAAAACACGTTTTGCCATTTGGGTCGCTACTGGTGGCCATTTAGACATATCTTTAGCCAATTGAACCGCATCGCTTACCAGAGTCTCGGTATCAAAAACACGATCGAGAAGCCCTATCCTATAAGCTTCTTCATACCCAACAAACCGTGAAGAATAAATCAAATCGATAGCCCGACTGTAGCCGACAATACGTGGCAAAAAATACGACATCCCCGAATCAGCACTTATGTTGCGCTGTAAGAACATTGTGTTGAATCGTGTATTTTCAGTGCCCACGCGCAGATCACACGCTAAGGCCAAAGAATATCCTGCACCGGCAGCCACCCCATTCACCGCAGCAATTGTGGGTTTATCCAGGCGCTGGTATATCGAAAGAGCCTGTCTGCCAATCCTCCCATATTCATCAAGCATCTCTTCTCTACTTAGAGTCGGTGCTTCCGCTGATCCATTTGCCGGAGCTGGCCCGACATCTGCCCCAGAACAAAACCCCCTACCTGCGCCCGTGAACACTACTGCACGAACAGTGTCATCCGCGTGAAGCTCTTCTCCAATGCCAATAATTTCCTCCCAGAGGGTCGCATTCAATGCGTTCAATCTTTCAGGACGATTTAGTGTCACAATCGCTACATGGTCATCTTTCTCTAATAGAATATGCTCGTATGTCACAGCTTTGCCTCCTTGCTTATTAATACAGCATGACATTCATCAATATAAATCATGCTCAACGCGCCCCCACTATACGTATTATTTGCAAAACCCTCAACATACACCGCTGCTCTATAGAAATATAACCACGCAAGGTATAATGTTCAGCAAATAATAAAATAGACGCCATAAAAATTGAACTAACCCTCTTAACCATACCTTAGGTGTAGCGATGCCTCCAAAAACTTCCAAAACGATTATTCTTCCAATTGCACCAGCGCTCCCCTCTGCTGAAGAATTAGACCTCATAAAAACACTTCAATTAATCAACGGGGTGAACAGCGCTATCCTACAGGAAGAAAGTCGTTTTGCAGAAATCACCATTGATCCACAGAAAACCTCCATCTCCACACTAGTGCAGACTCTAGAACATTCTGGATTTACGGCGGAGACAGAAGAAATCACGCTCAATATAGGTGGCATGACATGCGCTGCATGTGTAGTTCATGTAGAGAATGCACTTACGGAAGTTGAAGGGGTACTGTCGGCAAATGTTAACCTTGCAACGGAGCAGGCCCGTGTCCACTACGTTCCCACTATGGCCACCCTACCTGCATTGACCGCCAACGTTGATGATTTTGGCTATACGGTTGAGGGTATAGCTGGTGACTTAGATTCCAGTGACCAAGACCGCCTCGCCAGAACAAGCGAAATCAAGGCACTGCGAAAAAAGTTGGCAATCGGATCTGTATTTGGGGTCCTCGTAATACTCGGAAGTTTCAAAAGCTTGTTCCCATGGGTTCCATCGCCTCTGCAAAATTGGTTTACTCTCTGGGCTCTCGCAACCCCTGTCCAATTCTGGATTGGATGGCAATTTTACACAAGCGCGTGGGCTGCCCTAAAACATAGAACTACCAATATGAACACCCTGATCGCTTTAGGCACGAGCGTAGCCTATGTATATAGTGCGGCAGTCACAATGTACCCTAAGCTATTTACACTAGATACCAATACTGCTCACGTATATTTTGATACTGCAGTTATGATCACAATGTTCATACTAGCCGGTCGCTATCTTGAAGCACGAGCAAAAGGACGGACCTCAGAAGCAATAAGGAACCTAATGCAATTGCAGCCTCCAACGGCATTTGTTTTAAGAAACAATCAAGAAATAGAAGTATCTAGCAAAGAAGTCATACCCGGCGACATCATTCTGATTCGCCCTGGGAACAGGATCCCCGTAGACGGAGTCATTATACATGGAACGTCCTCGATCGATGAAAGTATGTTAACCGGGGAGAGCCTGCCGGTACATAAGTCTGTGGACTCGCCTGTCTTCGCTGCGACACTAAATTATGATGGCCACTTCAGATTCCGCGCAACAAAAGTCGGTGCAGAAACTGCACTATCTCAAATCATCAAATTGGTTCAGGATGCCCAAGGATCCAAGGCACCAGTTCAAAGAATTGCTGACCGTGTGTCAAGCTACTTCATACCGTCAGTAATATTCATAGCTCTGGCAACTTTCGGAGTATGGTTTATAGCCGGACCAGATCCCAATTTGACGTACTCCCTTCTCAATTTGGTAGCGGTGCTCGTCATAGCATGCCCATGTGCGCTTGGGCTTGCTACTCCAACAGCAATTATGGTTGGTACAAGCAAAGGGGCCGAATCAGGCATCCTAATTCGAACGGCCGAGGCTCTCGAACTTTCCCGAAAGGTTGACATCATTGTCTTAGACAAAACAGGTACCCTAACAACCGGCACTCCCAAAGTGACAGACGTTAGTTCCAACTTGATATCAACAAAAGCACTCCTCAGATTAGCAGCAACCGCGGAACAAGGATCTGAGCATCCCCTTGGAACAGCAATAACCGCTGCAGCACAGGATCAAAACATTACAATCCCTGAAGTCGAAGAGTTCACGGCAATTCCCGGGAAAGGTATAACGACTGCCTCCCAAGGAAAGTTAATCCACGTGGGTAATGCCGCGTTCATGGAAGAACAGAACTGTAAAACAGACCTACTTATCGATGAAGTACAACTCCTTGCTCTCCAAGGCAAAACCCCTATTTTCGTAGCCCAAGACCACACTATTCAAGGGGTTATTGGAATAGCTGATAGTATAAAACCTGAAGCTTCAGAGTCCATACGATCACTACAAGCTTCAGGGCATACGGTCATCATGCTAACGGGAGATAACGAGCAAACCGCAAGAAAAATTGCCAATGACCTGAGTATTGATAAAGTCATATCCGGAGTTCTTCCGGATGAGAAAGCAAAAGAAATACAAGAATTACAAAACCAAGGCAAGGTTGTAGCCATGGTTGGAGACGGTATCAACGACGCACCTGCCCTTGCCCAAGCTGATGTAGGAATGGCCCTAGGCACTGGTACCGATGTTGCAATGGAAACTGCAGAGGTAACTCTGGTACAAGGTGATCTCCGGGGTATCATGAAAACCCTTGAATTAAGTAAAGCAACAATGCGTACGATAAAGCAAAACCTATTCTGGGCATTTGCCTACAACACTGCACTAGTACCCATTGCAACAGGACTTCTCTACTTGATATTTAATGACAAGACCGTTCCAGATGTGCTAAAACCATTACTAGGTGACTTCGGGTTTCTCAATCCGATGGCAGCGGCAGCGGCTATGGCCATCAGCTCATTTACCGTTGTCAGTAATTCACTTCGTCTACAAAGACGCAAATAATCGCAACTAAACTAAAAGGTGGTATATATGAAGATCCCATTTTTCTCGAAACCCTCCGGCAATACTGCTGTCGATCCAGTCTGCAGTATGGACGTCAGCACCGATAACGCCCCAGGGGGAACCCATGAATACAACGGAGAAACTTATTATTTTTGTGGGCCAGGATGCCGTGTCGCTTTTTCCAAGGAACCAGAGGCCTACCTTTCAGGGGAAAAACGAATCGAGATGTAGTAGTGACTGCTACACTAGGGGACAGTAAAAAATCTAGCCAGAGGACGGTACATCCATGAAAACGAACGTAGCGCTACAATTAGCGAACCAGGGCAAACTCGAGATCTGTGAAGTCGAACTTCCCGCGCCCCAGGATGGACAAGTCGTGGTGAAGTTGTTCTCAAGTGGGGTGTGTCACTCACAACTCCATCAAATGCATAACGCCAATCTTCCTCGCCCGATGGCCCTTGGGCATGAAGCCACCGGGGTAGTTGTCCAGGTAGGCAAAAGCGTTAATCACGTAAAAGAGGGAGACCATGTTATCGTCACATGGGTTAGAAGAACTCCTGTGAGAGGTATGCCTGTGAATGCCCCTAGCGGTGCCACCTACAAAGGAGAGACAGTCCATGGGGCAGTATATACCTTAGCTGAGGACGTGTTGGTTGATGCAAACTACGTGGTGCCTATTCTCAATGAATACCCCACAGATGTCACCTGCATTATTGGATGCGCCGTCCTCACAGGAGCAGGCGCTGTTCTTTACACAGCAAAAGTCCAACCAGGCCAATCTGTAGCGGTTTATGGAGTAGGAGGAGTAGGACTTTGCACTATTCAAACAGCAGCCATCGTCAACGCCTATCCGATTATTGCTGTTGACTTAAGCGATGACAAACTTGCGATGGCAAAAGAGTTTGGGGCAACCCATACTGTCAACGCATCCAATACTGATCCTATCAAGGCTATCCACGAAATAACTGGAGGAGGCGCAGATTTTGCATTCGATGCCATTGGAGTACGGATCACCAATGAGCAAATCTTACCTTCTACTCGAGCAGGTGGCTCTGGTGCAAGCAATCAGGGAGGTGTGGCCGTACTGATAGGACTTCCAAACACGGACGAATCCATGGCGATACCACCAAGACAATTTGTCGGCGGTCAGCGACAGTACAGAGGCAGTCTTGGAGCAACTTACCCAGACACCGATTTTCCTATGTTTCTCAGATGGTTTAAGGAGGGCAAGTTCCCGCTGGATAAACTCGTAACTCAACGGTACCCACTAAGTCAGGTCAACGAAGCCTACACAGCATTGCAGAACGGTGACATACTTGGAAGAGCTATCATTGAATATTAATTAAGCTCTAACAAATATGGAATCTATACCACCCATATAAAAGCAGCAATCTAATTAGGAAATTTAATGTAGGACACTCAAGTCTCAGTGAATCTATCTACCAGCATCATGAGGTTCAAACTTGTACAGCGTGAGTTCCTCAGTGGCGTCTTCAAACACTACTGACACTCTCATCCCAATTTCAACAGCATCGGGAAGGCAATTGATGAGATGACTCATCACCCGAGGACCTTCATCCAATTCGACAATAACTGTTACAAAAGGAAGATCGTCTCTAAAGGCGGGCCCCACACCACCATGTATCGTGGTATAGGAATAGACCATCCCTAGCCCTGAAACTTGCTGCCACACATAATCCACTGAGGAGCAATCAGGGCATACTTCTTTCGGGATGAACCGTAGTACTGAGCACTGACTGCACGCCTGCATTCGAAGTTCCTTACTTCTCAGTCCTTCCCAAAATGGTTCTGTCAGCAACGTGATTTCCGGTATCGGTTTACTGTAATTCATAAGTTCTACCTTCGACCAAAGATGGCAGCATACTGCCCCTGAAAAGTGCCTCCGGTACCGTGGGCATATGCCAAATTGCAGTTTTCCACTTGCCTTTCGCCTGCTTCTCCACGTAACTGGCGAACTAGTTCAACCACTGTGTAAAGACCACACCCACCACCGTGGCTATTCGACAGGAATCCTCCATCGGTGTTCACTGGAAGCCTTCCACCTAGCTGTATAGCCCCACCTGCAATAAAATCACCACCTTCTCCCTTACCACAGAAACCGGCATCTTCCAGTTCTATGAGCACATTTATAGAAAAATGATCCGAAATACCAGCTACATCTATATCATCCCTACTTATACCTGCATGAGCAAAGGCAGTGGTAGCAGCGACAACTCCCCCAAATGAAGTCATACTTGGGGCAGTCATAATGTCATGAAACGTAAAGCCTTCACCCCAGCCCATCAAAACAATTGGGGTGGTTCGCAAGTCCTGAGCACGCTCCATAGTGGTCATCACGATAGCCCCACCACCAGCATTCACAAGGCAACAATCATAAAGATGTAGTGGATCCGCTATCATTCTAGATTCCAGAACGTCCTCTACTGAAATCAGCCCCCGCTCCCCCATTACGGACGCAGGATTCAACGTGGCATGCTTTCGAGCTGCCACAGCGACCTCCGCGAGTTGCGCAGGAGTGGTTCCGTATTCATACATATGTCTTCGCGCCGCCATAGCATAAACCGCTGCAGGATTTGAGCCCCATATATGTTCAAAGGAACTAGGGGTCGGCCCCCCACCAGTCCCGGACCCTGGCCTGATCGCACCACCTGAGGCAGTCGGGATAATCACCACGTCGGCATAACCCCTCTCTATAGCCATCGCGGCAATTCCTATCCCTGAAGAGGATGAGGAAGCTCCTACTCCGGTCTGCGCCTGAAACCGCAAAGTCACACCAAAATTATCCGAAAAGTCTCCTGCGATCCCGGCACCCTCTGGACCAGTTCCGATAATACCATCGATATCCTTAACCCCAAGCCCTGCATCTGCTAGAGCACCCAACACGGATTCGGCATATACGCTCCCGGCAGTCCGATCACTGAGCTTCCCCTGCTCTGTCATATATATCCCGACTATCGCAGCACGCCGCAGATCACTCATTCACCCCTCCATTCAATATTCCAAACATCTGAAAATCACCAGTTTGAACAATTTGTCTCATCCATCTCGAAGCATTGCACACATAAAAGATTCAACATTTTGGGATCCAATCATACAGTTCTTTCCATCGCTTAGTCTCAACATAACCCCTTGATCGCCACGAACAGTATATGCTTTCCCTCTTGCACCATATCTAATACCCCAACCCCCATAATCGCGGAGTCCACTGTAGGTTGCTGCTTCTACTTCAAGCACATCCGGGTGCAAAAATTCCACCCATCTCCTATGAAAAGGCCTGAAACGAATAAAAAGCCCATCGCCTGTCACCACCGTATCTAACCTACAAGCGTAGATCAAAGCCACTGGCCCGACACCAAGAACTAAGGCAATAGCAAACAAGACTAAGTCAGGCAAGGGATTATCTCCAACTTCCAACCCCAAGATAATTTGCCTGTAGATCAACCAGCAAAAAACAAGAGGGGCGATAAGAACAATACCCCATATCCACCATTGATCAAAACGTTGAGACTCGGTATAAAGACTGTCCTGTTGATTCATCCCTTCCCTCATGCCTATGACCAGCAATTTCTACCAACCAACAAGATAGCTATCTACCATGGTACACAGGATCTCGTTTTTCAAGGAACGACACCAATGATTCACGCCGATCCTCAGTTCCCCAAGATGGAGCATTTGCCAGGCCCTCCATAGGAAGAATCGTATTTAGATCCGTCGATGCTGCATCGTACAGAAGTTGCTTCGTAGATCTTACCGCAAGCGGCGGATTGGCAGCAATCTCATGGGCAATACTCAAAGCATCGGCCATCAAATCTTCCTGAGGCACTACTTTATTCACTAGTCCAACCCTCAATGCCCAATCCGCATCGTACACCCTGCCCGTTAGTGCCATCTCTGCAGCGATTCCAGGCCCAACCAAGGATGGAATGAGGTACGCAGCTCCCGTATCAGGAACTAGCGATCTTTTAATAAAAACGCACGAAAATCGCCCTTGCTCAGAAGCGATACGAATATCACAGGCCAAGGCTATCGAAAGACCCATCCCAGCAGCGACTCCATTAACCGCAGCGATAACAGGCTGAGGTATTTCGCGGACAAGTGGCGCGGGACTTCGCCTGGCAGGATCTTTTTGGCGCTCCTCGTGATCGCGTTGAACAGACTCTATAGTCCTCTCCAATTCTTGAGGCAACCCATCTGCTTGTTCTCCAACATCGGCCCCAGCGCAAAAACCACGCCCCTCACCAGTAAGAACAACAACGCGAATATCCGGAAATTGCCCACCTATTTCTTCTAGCACAGTGACCAACTCAAATCGAATTGCCTTATTCAGCGCATTAAGTTTTTCCGGTCTGTTCAAGGTAATTACAGCAACATGTCCTATGGTTTCCTTCTTTAGCAACTTGTAGTCCATCGGGCACCCCCTTATTTGCTTATCAGGCTTCCTTACTTACCAACGAAGCAAGACCAGTCCGCAACACAGTCAGCCATAATGCAATCGTATACAGGACATATATCGACGTCAAGCGCCATATATGGGCACGCTTTCTACGCTTTATGATTGTTTTCATTACGCACGCGCCTAAAACCGACACTACCTACAACAGTGACTCCTCGCATATAATATCTACAGTGCGCGCCCTACGTATAAGTAACAAAACAGAAGGTAGCATGATGAAGTTGTTTCGAACTGATATCTACTATGGCTGGTGGATACTTGCTTGTGCAGTTCTTTCCCACTTCATGTTTACGAGCTTAGGGCAAATGGTTTCTGGAGTCTTTCTTGATCCGATTGTGAAGGAATTGGAAATCAAAGTTTGGCTCTTTGCAGCAGCTGTGTCAGTAGCAACTGGTATCGGAGGAATAGCGGCTGTCTTTATTGGCCCATTAGTGGATCGCATCAGCCCTAAACGATTAATTTTGTCAGGAGCTATCCTCTGCGCTATCGGATTAGTAGGGCTGTCGTGGCAATCCTCCTTTGTACTGTTTTTCGTTTTCCAAACTGTCAGCCGATCTTTTGGGCTCAACCTTTTCGGTGGGCTAGTAGTAAACGCTACACTGACCAAATGGTTTATTGTTCGTCGTGGTTGGGCACTGGCAATTGGGTCGATGGGAGTATCTCTTGCCGGCATCATCACCCCCATCACAATGACTGCAATAATTGACTCTTTTGGATGGCGATCAGGATACCTTGTACTCGCAGGAAGCGTCATAGTACTAGTAGTTCCAATCGCGTTTGTTATGAAACGCCAACCTGAAGATATGGGTCTTTTACCAGACGGCAATTCTGATCAAGCCAAAACCCCTGAGAAGAACGCCAAGGCTGAATCTGCACGGCTCACAGATGACCTCCAGACCCACACACGTGACCAAGCCATCAGGACTCCTGGTTTCTGGCTGCTTACTCTTGGATACGGGCTTAATGCTGTGGCATTGGGATCTGTCATAATGTATGCCATACCTTTTGCCACAGCAGCAAATTTCACCCGATCAATTGCAGCAATCGGACTAGGCATTAATGGACTAGGCAACCTCGCCTCAAAGGGTGTCTGGGGATGGTCGCTTCAAAGAATTGATGCCCGCAGACTCGCTGGATCAGCGTTTTCCACTTCCGCATGCGGCGTTCTACTTATGGTGGTAGCAGCGGGAAATGGGAACACCCTTCTACTCGTTATCGGTTTTTTCCTTTACGGATTCGGATTCGGCGGAACCATTCCCATCAGTGAATTCCTGTGGGCACGATATTTCGGAAGGCGACATATTGGGGCCATCAGGGGTCTAGGTCGTCCACTAACCCTCATATTTAGTACAGGTGGACCAATAGCCATCGGCCTAGTCTATGAAGTTTTTGGGTCATACAACGAAGCATTCGTAGCACTGGCAGTCATATACATCTTGGGAGCGATAACGATTAATGTTTCCAAAATCCCTAATCCTCCAGCCCAAGTTAGCCTGACCAACTAATAAGCCTATTCTGTTACACTACGGACCAATTACAATCAACTCAATTGCAGGCCAACTACTGTGTTCAGTCAAAGGAGCTAAGTTGCCATGATGAGATTCAAACATTACACAATAGCAGTCCATGACCTTGGATCTGCAGTCCAGAATTACAAAAACTTGTTCGGTATGGACGCCCTCAATGAACCCCAACACAACGACATCGGAAATTTCGACTCAGTGTCTATGGGATACGAAGGAAAAACAGTGTTACAACTCATTCAATCTTCATCTGAAGATACGCCAGTAGCTCGTCTGATGCGCGACCGGGTCAATGAGTTCAATCCCCATGGAGAGGGCGTATATCTTCTAGCTTTTGAGGCGGATGACCCCGAAGAATTGGCTCACAATATCGAATCTCACGGAGGACGTATTACCCGAATACCAGGCAGCACTAATTTCTTCGTTCACCCCACTTCGTCAAATTTTGGTTTTATGGAAATTTTCCCGACCCCGAAGTAGTACCAATACTAACCAAGCTAGTGGATACAAAAAATTGAAGGACCTCGATTTCGCAAAACAGGAACTGCACACGGTCTCAGCTGCTTTCGAATGCCCTGCCTTGGTCGTTATGAGCGGGCTACCAGGATCAGGGAAAACCTATTTTTCGAGACAACTAGCCAAAGTGATTCCATTAACACTCATCGAATCAGATCAAATCCGAAAAATCCTAGTCCCTCAGCCCATCTATACCCGAGCAGAGAATGCGAGAGTTTTCCGTACAGCCTACATGCTAGCAGAAGAATTGCTTCGAGGTGGTATCTGTGTTGCGTTTGATGCTACAAATCTCATCAGGAAAAACCGAAAAAACCTTTATAAAGTAGCCCACGCAACTGGGGCAAAGTTAATCCTTATCGAAATAACGGCTGCGCAAGAAGTTATAATGAACCGCTTGCGACAACGTGCCGACCAATCATCTGCAAACGATTATTCTGATGCAGACATAACTGTGTATAACCGACTGTCTAGCACAGCTCAGCCTATACTAAGGGATCATTTGGTCGTTAGAACAGATGACGACATAACTCCTTTCGTAGCTTCCGTTGCTGAAACCATTTCCAAATGGACGGGACCTCCTGTCACAATGTCCTAGACAGATCAAAAACATTCCTATCATGGGAGGTAGCCATACGATGCAAGACCTTCATACAACCAAGGGCGGAAAATCTGTTGTGTTCCGAGGAGATGGGGAGCCACGAACGATTCAAACCTTTCTCGGTAACCTCAACGATTTCTCTGCTACACAAACCCTCGAGGACGATAATTTTTCGATAGGTGGCCTAGTAGAGCAATTAGAACAAACAATTGCAAGAATACTCAAAAAACCTGCAGCCATCTTCATGCCAACGGGCACTTTGGCAAACCATCTGGCGATCAGAAAACATGCGACACCATACGGCAGAGTTGCAGTTCAAGAGCAAAGCCATCTTTACAATGACACCGGCGACTCACTTGCCCGACTGAGTGGGATAAACCTTGTTCCACTTGGCAAAGAAAAACCTTCATTCTCTTTGGAAGAACTTCGCAAAGCTTACGAAACATCAACCACTGGAAGGGTCTTTAATCCAATATCAGTAGTATCTATCGAAACCCCTGTCCGACGACAACATGGGCAAACTGTACCTTGGCAAGAACTTCAGATACTCACAGAATTTTGCCGAGAGCATAATCTACCAGTGCACCTTGATGGGGCACGAATTTTCATGCAGGCCGCAGTTGAAGGCCAAACAGTTCATCAATACGCCCAACTATTTGATTCAGTGTATATATCCCTTTATAAATACTTTGGGGCGCCTTTCGGTGGTGTCCTCGCGGGGGAATCTAGCTTCATAGATGGGCTCTATCACGATAGGCGTATGTTTGGATCGGGTTTAGCACATTCCTCCATGATCGCTGCATTAGCCTTACACGGGATTAATGAATTCGAACCCACATTCCATGCAGCCATAGAGAAAGCACACCTACTATTCGCAGACCTCAACGCACTGGCGCATTTAAATGTCGATGCGTTTGAACATGGGTCAAATATATTCACCTTAACCGTATCTGAAGACCTAAATCTTGAGAAAATAGCCCAACATCTCAAAGCCATTGACATCTTTATATACCCGGAGCCTGGCACTCAAATTGCGTATCTACACATAAATTCCACCATACTGCGCCAAACTAACGTGGAAATAACCAAGGCATTCATTGACGCCATCGAACTGTCATTCGTACCCTAGAGCTCCGAGAAACTTATAACCACCCGTACAATTCAAAGTCGATAACTCCACGCCCATCAAACCTAACCCCTTCCTTCTCAAGTCTTTTTCGCTGTTCATGAGACGAAGAGCCCGATCCACGAACGCTAACTCGCCCTTTAGCGTTTATCACCCTGTGCCATGGCAAATTCATAGCTGCAGGGGCTGATGCCATAGCATAGCCAACTAACCGTGGAGTACTACCTGGAACTAGCATTGATATCTGACCATATGATGCTACGGCTCCATATGGTATCTGCATCACAATTTCATACACACGATCGTACAACGTACCGGCATTTGACCAAGAGCGAATGTAAATGTTTTCTTCCATACCTTATATGCTAGCTAAGTTCCATAAGTTTTGCATATTATCCCCTTCACCATCTTATAGAGTTCGTGGAAAGTACCGGAATGTATGATAGACTCGCCAACATCCAAGACTAGACAAGGATCCCAGACAAATTTGAACTCTCCACCAGAGACACCATTATCGCAGGAAACCGGAACCCAACCTCCCAGATACCGCTGGGTAGTTATGGGCTTCCTGTGGTCTTTGAACCTCGTTATTCCCATGACCGCGATGTCCATAGGGGTCATGCTCCCATCAATGACCGAGGAATTAGGGATAACCCCAGTACAAGCTGGCATGCTCGGGGGGGTATGGTTCTTCGGATCCGCGGTAGTATCCCTGCCCGCCAGTATTTGGCTCTCTCGATATAGCCCAAAAAGAATCACGTTCTTGTCTCTGCTATTATCAGGATGCACAGTATTACTGCAAGGATGGGCTCCTGCCTTTATCTCCCTCCTCGTGTTCAGATTTCTTTTCGTCATTGTGGCAGTCAGTCGCATGCAAGCAGAGGTCCTACTGATTCACCAGTGGTTTGCACCTAGGCAAATTGGAACCGTCCTGGGAGTCTCAACTGGAATGATGGTGATCGGGCAAATGATTGCTGTCGGCCTTACTCCTTATCTTCTGATCGCTTTATCGGGTTGGCGTAATGTCTACTATGCTCTAGGCTTAATTATGATCGCTATGGCTTGTTTATGGGTAATCATTGGCAGGGAACGATCCCAAGCACGTTCAACAGAAAATAAAGGCAATCAAGACCAATCCCCCATTAACGTCCTGAGAACGTATAAGTTTCTCTGGATACTTGCTGCGGCGCCATCCGGTGCAGCCTTGGCATTCTCTGCGGTAATGACCTTCTGGCCCACTTTAGCACTGGAAACGTTGCCTTTATCACTCACCGAAGTCGGATCCCTGATGACGGTATTCTTGCTCGGCGGCATGGCAGCAGCATTCGCTGCAGCCCCTCTTTCTTCTCGCATTCGGCGAAGAAAACCATTCCTATGGCTAGCAGGTATCCTGCTACCGCCTCTCTACGTAGCCCTGTTCACCACCAACTCAATATTTATTGCCGGGCTCCTCTTATTTCTCGCTGGCTGGAACGCACAAATATGGGTGCCGATCATTAGAACCATTCCCTTTGATTTACAATTAGCGCCACGAGAAACGGCGGTAGCCACGGGCCTTGGAATGACACTACTTCCCATTGTTGGCGCAATGGGACCACCACTGGTAGGTCTCGTGCAAGAAATCACCGGATCGCTAGAAATCGGCCTATTGTCCATTATAGCGTTCCCTCTTACCCTAGTTATTGGAGGTTTCCTCATACCTGAGACCAGTCCTAATCGAAATGGAACAACTGCGAGAGACTTCGAACACTGAACCCATTTCCCTGAAATCAGTCCCCTTACTCACACGCATTTGAAAGGAGCGCTCAATGAGCATAGAAGGAATAGATCACATAGTAATAGCAGTAAGAAATATAGACGAAGCAATCGTGAATTATAGAGATACCCTTGGGCTCACAGTTGGGGATTCTGAAGTAGGCGCGAATGGCACAAGAGCAACCAAGTTTGATCTAGGTGATGGCAGATTTCTAGAACTTGCAGAACCATCTGCTCCTGACACACCTGTAGGACAAACTCTCGAAAGAAGAGGTGGCGGTGTACACTTAGTAGCCCTCAGAGTGGCGAATCTCCAAGCAGCAATCGAGGATTACAAGAGCAAAGGAGTTCAAGTAATTATCGACGGTGCAGAAATCACTACGAGCACGAAGCCTCAAGTTTTCCTGCACCCTAGATCCACAAACGGATTACTAATTGAATTGATAGAACACCCTGAATAAGCCAGACGATTAGGTCCCCCAAAAAACATGCCGATAGAGTCAACAGCGTAGGTCACAGCTATCTCAACTACCATAGCCTCGTACTTTTACAAGACATCTGTCTCTGAGAGAAACGTAAGGTCGTCGCTAGTTAGGCCCAATTCCCCACAGAATATCTCTTGGTTGTGCTCACCTATAAGAGGCGCTCGACGGGTAATACGCGATGGAGTCACGCTGAAAATTCCACCTGGACCCGGATGTCGAAACCGCTCACCAACTTCAGGGTAATCAACATCTTCCCAGAACCCACGATCTTCCAAATGTGGGTCTCGCATGATCTCATCAGGAGTCCTGACGGCTCCCATATTCATCCCTCGCCTTTGCCCGCCATGGTAGATGGCGTCGCGAGAAGCATTCTGAATTAGATACATGAAAAGCTCATTGTCTGTTATCACCTCTGGATCACGTATCTTTTCATCCAAGAGATCTCGGTCAAGCCCTACCTCATCCATCCACTCTCCTAGTGCCTTCAGACGATCTAACGTCAACCGATTGAGTATCTGTGCAGCAACATTGATATATTTGCCATCAGCACAAATATGCTGCGTAAGATCTGTCGGCCGCACCGAAGCGTGCCTGCCTGTCTGCCTTTGGACAGTTTGTTTCGTATAAATGTAGGTATTCACATGGGCTTCAGTAGTCAAAGCACAGGAATCATGCACGGACACGTCCAAATATTGCCCGCTCCCGGTCACAGTCCTGCGCAGTAGAGCAGCTACAATAGCAATATATGAAAAATGGCTGCCCGTGTGCCATGCTTGACCACCACCCCCTGCTATAGGTGGAGCCCCGGGCACATCACTATCGGTATAACCACAACAAGCCATCTGCCCACCTGCTCCGAGATGCAATAAATCAGTCGTAATGAAATTTCGCCACGGCCCAGTTTGTCCGAAAGGGGTCAAAGAACACATGATCAACCCTGAGTTAGATTTTTTGAGTTCGTCGTAGCCTAGTCCAAGAGAATCCATGTAGCCCGGGGTAAACGTTTCCAGAATAACATCTGATTCGTCTGCGAGCTGTCTGAATAATCTCTTTCCAGCTTGCGTTTCCAGATTCAAGGTTATGCTGCGCTTAGAAGTATTGTAGTGCCAAAAATATAAGCTTCTGTTCTTATCTGGATTATCATGATAAAAAGGACCAACTTCGCGAGCAGATGTACCCCCGGGGGGTTCTATTTTGATAACATCAGCCCCCATATCACCTAATAATTTCCCGCACCACTGACCTTTTTCATCAGTAAGTTCTAACACCCGTATCCCAGAAAGGGCCCCGTGATCTGAAGACACCCTAGAAACCCTTTCATCACTATCAGAGCCTGAAATGCCTTCTAGGGTGTCTTCGCTCCTAGTGACCTTGCTGGTGCTGTCGATCATCTCCTGAAGGTAGGGGTACGGAGTCCTGTCATAATCTATAGGCCAAAATGTTCCGTCATGGAAACCATCCACCAACTCTTGATGCGTGACACCTAGCAATCCTTCAAATATCTCCTTATTGTGTTCACCGATAAGTGGAGCCGTTCGCACATTAAACGGAGGCGTGTCAGACATCTTGAAAGGAGCTTCCTGAAGTGGCCATTTCCCTAATGTTGGGTGCTCTAGCTCCCGGAATATCCCTCTATGTTGCAATTGCGGATCATTTTCGAATCTATCCAGATTATTTTGCACTGGCATGCACCGCACACCAGAGTCCTGGCAAAGTTGCATAACCTCGTACTTACCTAGGGTTTTAGTCCATTCTTGGATTCCCTTATCTAGTTCTTCCTGATTATCCAAGCGTCCTTTCATAGTCGCAAATTTTGAGTCAAAAGCCCACGCAGGCAAACCCATAACGTCAACTAAAGTAGTCCATTCTTCATCAGTAAAACACACGATCGTGCACCAATCGTCGTATCCTTCTGGGCCTGTTCGATACGCATTATGCGGCGCCACAGTTCTTTCTCGATAATTGTTGAGAATCGGTGTCCCTGGCCAGTGAGCCCGATTACCAGGAGGAAACCCTTCCCTCTCAGTGGAACGTCCGTTGGCCTGGATATCAAGGAATACAGCTCCATTTAGCGGAACCCCTTTGATCCACTGAGCACTATCTATATGCTGGCCCTCCCCAGTCATATTCCTGTGGTACAAAGCGCTAAGTGCATACATAACACCGTACATTCCTCCCGTGTCATCCATGTAAGACCACCCCCAACCCGCTGGTGGTTGGCCAGGTAGTCCGGATGTGTAGGTAAGACCTGAAAGCGCCTGTGCAATCGGCCCCATAGTTTGGTAGTCACGATCACGCCCCGTATGCCCAAACCCAGACATTGACAGGTAAATGATATCCTTTTTAATGGCTTTCATATCTTCGTAGCCCAAACCCCAGCGCTCCAAAACACCGTAAGCAAAGTTCTCAATGACTATGTCTGAAACGGCAACCAACCGCTTAATCAGATCCGCTCCCCTTGGAGTACGCGTATTCA